>Ga0307980_1000023_pt1 | contig 86718 bp, 89 predicted proteins | sample OrgLakmetage1060_FD_201817 | JGI IMG/M metagenome (GOLD analysis project Ga0307980, IMG submission 201817) | Saline water microbial communities from Organic Lake, Antarctica - #1060 | ecosystem: Environmental > Aquatic > Non-marine Saline and Alkaline > Saline | place: Antarctica: Organic Lake... | reverse complement strand
TCGGCTTTGATAAAGCCTTTTTCAAAGTCAGTGTGGATAACACCAGCAGCCTGAGGCGCCTTAGCATTCTTAGGTATTGTCCAGGCCCTGGATTCCTTTGGACCTGCAGTTAGGTAGGTTTGAAGGCCCAAGGTTTCAAAACCAATTCGTGCAAGCTGGTCAAGACCGGACTCGTTTTGCCCCAGCGAGGCAAGAAGTTCATTGGCCTCTTCTGGAGACAAGTCAATTAGCTCGGATTCAACCTTGGCGTCCAAGAAAACTGCCTCTGCTGGCTTGACTAGATTTGCCAATTCCTGAAGCTTTTCCGGGCTTGCAAGAACTCCTTCGTCGACATTGAAGACGAACAATATTGGCTTGGCCGTGAGCAACCCAAGCTCTCGGATTGGCTCTAAGTCGATGCTTGAAAGCGAAAGTGGTGTTCCGGCATTAAGGCAAGCGATTGCCTCATCGATTACCACTAAAACTGACGGCTCAACTTTTTTGCCTTTTACTTCTTTTTCAAGACGTGGCCTTGCTTTTTCGAGAGTTTGCATGTCTGCAAGAATTAATTCGGTGTTAATTGTTTCGATATCCCCACCGGCGTCTACTTTGCCGTCAACGTGGATAACGTCACTGTCGCCAAACCCGCGCACTACTTGAGCAATCGCATCTGCCTCACGAATGTTTGCCAGAAATTTGTTTCCGAGCCCCTCGCCCTCTGAGGCGCCCTTTACGATGCCGGCTATGTCTACAAATGACACCGCTGCCGGAAGGATGCGCTCCGAGCCAAATATCTCTGCCAGCCTGGTTAGGCGAACGTCCGGGAGATTGACCACGCCAATGTTTGGCTCGATTGTGGCGAATGGGTAATTCGCCGCCAAGACGTTGTTTTTGGTCAGTGCGTTGAACAGGGTGGACTTGCCAACATTGGGCAAGCCGACGATTCCGATAGTTAGGGCCACCGCGAAAGCTTATTGCCTCATAATTAAGTTGTGGCCATGGAATTTATAAGTATTGATTTTGAAACGGCCAATTCCTCCCCCGCTTCCCCTTGTGCAGTTGGTTTAGTAAGGGTTACTGATGGTCAAATATCCGAAAGGCTATCGATGTTATTTCGACCGCCTTTTCCAAATAACTGGTTCCAGGAGGGCAACATTCGAGTGCACGGAATCAAGCCGGAGGATGTTGCAGATGCTCCAGCTTGGGAAGAAGTTCTCCCAGAGCTGTTACTTTTCACCGATGGTTTGCCATTTCTGGCACACAATGCAGCCTTTGACATGGGTGTCCTTCGTGCTTCGGCTCAGGCCGTGTCGTTTGATCTCCCAAACTTGAGCTACGGCTGCACGCTGCACATGTCCAGGAAGACTTACAACCTGGAAAGCTATCGACTCAACGCTGTTGCCTACGCAATCGGCCACGAAGAATTTGTTCACCACGACGCGTTGGCTGACGCCGACGCCTGCGCAAGAATTGCGCTGGATATGGCCAAGCGGCACGAAGTCGGCTCACTGGATGAGCTGCTAATCAAAACCAAGCAGCGTTTGAAGCCCTTGGTTGTCTGAACCCACTGCAATACTTGAGGTTATGGACACTGGACTAATTGCAAGCAGCACAGCGCTATGGGTGGGCATCAATGCATTGCTTTTGGGCTTGGTGATCGGGGCCGTGATGGGCTTCAGGTACCAAAAGAAGAAGAACTCTGGTTCAGACCCTCAGCTAGCAAGCAAGCTCGCCGGTTTAGAGGCAACAGAGAAAGAGCTTCGAGCTCAGTTACTAAAAGCCGACCAAGCTTCCGCGAGCCTGGCCTTGCAACAGGATAAAGAAAACAAGGTTTTGGTTCAGCTAGAACCAGTGAAGCAGCAGCTCCAGCAGATGCGGGATGTGGTTCAGCGACTTGAGCGCGAACGAACCGAGCAATTTAGCTCTATCTCCGAACAACTGAGAACCGCAATAGAGACCGATGAGAACCTGCGTAAGCAAACCCAACAACTTTCTCAGGCACTCAGCTCGAACAGTCTTCGAGGCGTGTGGGGCGAGACTCAGCTTAGAAAATTGGTCGAGCTTGCCGGGCTAATAAAGCATGCTGACTTTTCCGAGCAGGCAACCATATCCACCGATACTGGAATGGGTCGAGCGGACATGGTCATCAACCTGCCCGGAGGGAAGTCGCTGGCGATTGATTCGAAGGTGCCTTTTAACGCTTATCAAGAAGCCAGTGCCATCTCGGAGCTAGCGACCGGTGAAGAAGCCAGCAGGCGTGATGGGCTGATCAAGAACCACGTAGCTGCGGTCAGGAAGCACATCGATGACCTGGGAAACAAGGCCTATTGGACCGGGTTGGATTCATCTCCAGATTTCGTAATCTGCTTTATGCCAAGTGAGTCATTATTGTCTGCGGCCCTGGATTCGGATCCCGCCCTGATGGAATATGCATTCAAGAAAAATGTTGCACTCTCTTCTCCGGTTTCGCTATTTTCGGTTTTGAAAACAATCAACTACATCTGGCGTCAAAATGCAGATGAGTCTCAGGTTCGCTCAATGATCAAACTCGGTAGGGAGCTCTACGAGAGAGTTGGAAAGCTTGCCACTCTAACCACCGACCTAGGCAACAAACTCACCTCAACGGTCAAGTCCTACAACGCCTTCGTATCCAGCCTCGAATCCAGAATGCTGGTGACGGCGAGGAAACTCAATGATCTTGACGAGAATGAGCTTGGAATCGATTCGATTAGCGAACCCAAGCAGATTGAAGAATCACCAACTGCCATGACATCCAAGGAGCTATCGGACGACTAGGTGATTATCGCTATAGTGTTGAGATCGCGCCTACAAAGGTGTGAGTGGATTCTTAGTTCTTACTACCCACCTTCAAGGAGTAACCATGGCAGGCAATACCTCCATAGTCACACTTACACCTGCGCCTACTCTTGATAGAACCTACTTTGTAAAAAACCTTGAACTCGGTGGAGTTAACCGGGCCCACCGTGTTGGCGAAGAGCTTGCCGGAAAAGGCATAAATGTCTCCAGGGCTTTGCGGCTTGCAAACATCGCGGCTCCCGGAGTAGTTCCAATTGGCGATGCGGATACCGGAGTACTTGAGCGCACAGGCTCAGAATTTCTAACTCCACTCTGGGTCGAAGGAACGCTTCGCGTTTCCACAACAATCGTTGAGGAAAATGGACCGACAACCAAGATAAATGAAAACCCAAGGCCGCTAAAGCAGGCCGACTGGGAGCATGTCTTGGAGCTAACCGAACAGACGTTGATTGAAAACGACGCCAAGTGGTTAGTTGTCGCGGGCGCTCACCCGGAAATTTTAGAAACCGGCAAAGCAATCGATCTTCAGCCGCTGTTTGATTTGACAAAAAAACTCAATATCCGAGTTGGCTTAGACACTTCCGGTCCTGCCCTTCGCAACTGGGCGCAAAATGGCAGCGCAACGCTCATGAAGCCCAACGCTCATGAGCTGGCGGAGTGCGTCGGAAAAGAACTCAAGACTTTTGGTGATGTGATTGATGCCGCTCGTCAACTCAACGGCTGGGGAGTGGACTGCGTGATGGCTTCGCTGGGCGTTGATGGAATTATCGCCGTAACAAGCTCCCACGCCATCCACGCCCGCACACCGCCGGTGAAAGTAATCAACACCGTCGGTGCCGGAGACTCGACAATCGCTGGATTCCTTGCCGCTCTTGCCTCCCATCCCGCTGACGAAACCGCGTACGGAGTTGGGTTTGACATTGCCGAAGGTATTTCGGCTGCAGTTCAATGGGGCGCCGCAAAAGTCCAACAACCAACCAGTGGCCTAAAGAGTATTGACAACCTTGTAGCAGCAACACTCGACACAAACCCAGACCGCGGTCACCTTCTTGGTGAACCAGCAAAGCCCTAAGGAGCAAACACCATGGCAGTCGTAAATTCAAATGAATATCAGGAAATGCTCAACCGAGCCAAAACCGGAGGCTTTGCCTACCCAGCCCTGAATGTCTCGAGCTCACAGACCTTGAATGCGGCTCTTGCCGGCTTACAAGAGGCTGGCTCCGATGGAATCTTGCAGGTCTCCACCGGAGGGGCTGATTACTGGTCAGGCTCGACAATAAAGCACCGAGTTTCTGGCGCTCTAGCTTTTGCTGCGTTCGCCAAAGAGGTTGCCAAGAACTACGACATCAAAGTAGCTCTTCACACTGACCACTGTGCGGAAGATCAACTCGATGGTTTTGTCAGGCCTCTTTTGGAACTCTCTGCCGAGCAGGTCAGGTCAGGCGGCGAATCGATTTTCAACTCTCACATGTGGGACGGCTCTGCAATAGCCCTAGATAAGAACCTCGTTATCGCAAAGGAGCTCCTTGCTAAAGCCCACAACGTCGGAGCAATTCTAGAAATAGAAGTTGGCGCTGTAGGCGGCGAAGAAGACGGCGTTGAGGGCGCAATCGAAGAGCACCTCTACACCACGGTAGAAGATGGAATCAAAACCATCGAGTCTCTCGGCCTAGGCGAAAACGGAAGATACTTATCAGCCCTAACCTTCGGCAATGTCCACGGTGTCTACAAGCCAGGCAACGTCCACCTGCGCCCAGAACTGCTGCAGGAGATTCAAAAAGAGATTGGCGCCAAGTACGGCAAGGAAAACCCATTTGATCTAGTTTTCCATGGTGGATCCGGTTCGACTGACCAGGAGATCTCAGACGCTGTCTCTTTTGGTGTAATCAAGATGAACATTGACACCGACACTCAGTACGCCTTCACTAGGCCAGTGGTAAACCATATGCTAAAAAACTACGATGGGGTGCTGCGCATCGACGGCGAAGTTGGAAACAAGAAGCTCTATGACCCGCGCAACTGGGGTGCTGCCGCAGAATCAGGCATGGCCGCTCGAGTAATTCAGGCTGCCACTCAGCTGGGCTCAGCCGGAAAATCCGCCTGGTAACCTTTTCAGCTTCTAGCTAGGAAATTATCGGCTTCTTGTTTGAGGTGTCGTGCCCGGCGTTTTTCAGGTCCCTGCGAAGTTCTTTTGGAAGTGAGAACTGAATATCCTCTTCGGCAGTCGTAACCGTCGAGACGTTTCCGAAGCCCTTTTCATCAAGGTAATCAAGCACATCTGAAACAAGGTCCTCAGGTACTGAGGCTCCTGAACTAACGCCAACTGTTGCGACGCCCTCAAACCAGGCATCCTCAATTTCCGATGCAAGATCGACGCGGTAGGCAGCTTTTGCCCCCGCCTCAAGGGCCACTTCAACAAGCCTCACGGTGTTTGAGGAGTTTGCTGAACCAACAACAATTACCAAATCAGAATCAATACCAATTTTCTTGATGGCAACTTGACGGTTTTGGGTTGCATAGCAAATGTCGTCGCTCGGTGGATTCTGCAATAGCGGGAACCTCTCGCGAAGCCTATCGACAGTTTCCATGGTCTCATCGACCGAAAGAGTTGTTTGCGAGAGCCAGACAACCTTGCTCGGGTCTTTCACCTTTGCTTTGGCAATGTCGTCATTGCCGTCGATTAGCTGAACCGCATCCGGTGCTTCACCGGCAGTCCCCTCGACTTCTTCGTGTCCTTCGTGGCCGACTAGGAGGATGTCATAGCCCTCTTTTTCGAAACGCTGAACCTCTCGGTGCACCTTGGTCACTAGCGGACAAGTGGCGTCGATTGTCTGCTGGTTCCTTGAGTCTGCAAGAGCAACTACCGCTGGAGAGACTCCGTGGGCGCTGAAAATCATGATGCATCCCTCTGGGGCGTCATCGACTTCTTCAACGAAGATTGCACCGCGTCGCTCCAAAGAGCGAACCACGTGCTTATTGTGAACTATCTGCTTTCGGACATATACCGGGGCTCCGTAGTGGTCAAGAGCTTTTTCAACCGCGATCACCGCTCGATCTACCCCTGCGCAATAACCCCTCGGAGCAGCCAGAAGCACTTTCTTGTTCGAGTCAGTGTCTTTTAGGTCAGTATTGTTGATAATAGTCACCATTCAATTCTACAAACCCCAGCGAGGAGGTCAGGTTGGATCAAGCAGTCGGTAATGATATGCAATCTAAAGTTAGCACTGAGCATTCCCCGTGGCAGGTTTCCGCGCTATCTAAGTCACTAAAAGATTGGATTGAGAAGCTTGGGAGAGTTTGGGTTGAGGGGGAATTGCAGTCCTATACCGAACGTGGCTCTGGGATATTCGGCTCAATTCGGGACCTAGATATTGAAAATGCCATAGAAATCCACGCCTTTGCGAACTCTGGAGCTGAAATAGCGCCGGGCTTGAGCCAGGGAGACCGTGTTGTGGCACTTGTCCAACCAGTTTTTTGGCCGAAAAACGGCAAGCTAACCATGCGCGTAGTGCAAATGCACAAAGTTGGTCTCGGCGAGCTGTTAGAAAGAATTGAGAAGCTAAAGCTTCAGTTGATTTCTGAGGGGCTTACCGACCCCAGCCTCAAAAAATCGTTGCCTTTTCTACCAAACAAGATTGGCCTAATAACCGGTGCTAACTCAGATGCCGAAAAAGATGTCCTTCAAAACTCCAAGCTACGCTGGCCCGAAGTTGAGTTTGAGGTCATAAACACTTTGGTTCAGGGCGACAGAGCTGCCGCAGAGGTCATCTTGGCGCTTGAGCAACTGGATCAAATGGCTGATGTCGACGTAATAATCATTGCTCGCGGAGGTGGGAGTTTCCAGGATCTCCTGGCCTTCAGTGATGAGCGATTAGTCCGGGCCGCCGCCGCCGCTGAGACTCGAATTGTGAGCGCGATTGGCCATGAAAATGATCAACCGCTGTTGGATTTAGTTGCGGACCTGCGAGCATCAACCCCCACTGATGCCGCAAAGCGGGTCGTTCCAGACATAGCCGAAGAGTTTTCTAGGCTTGCAAATGCCACGGAGCGCATCTGGTTCCGAATGTCTTCCCTTATTGAGAACCAGCAACAGAGCATGGTGTCCCTTAGGTCCCGTCCAGTTTTAGCGTCGCCGTTTGGCTTTGTGGACAACCAGCAAGAGATTTTGACTCAGGCAACCAAAAGACTTGGTGAAATTTTAGGTTTCCGTATTGAGAGGGGAACGGCCGAAGTTGAGCAATTACATGCCCGTGCTCGCTCACTTTCGCCACAACTGACCCTAGAGCGTGGCTATGCAGTAATAAATTCGAGTGATGGAAAAGTGATTGCCAAAGCCAAAAAAGGCGAGCAACTTAGCATTATTTCGGCGAGTCAGGAAATTTCAGTAACGGTAGATGATGTTAGGGAGAGAGATGTCAAAGGAAATTAGCTCACTGAGCTATGAGCAGGCCAGAGATGAGCTTCAGGAAGTCGTTCAGCAGCTAGAGCAGCAGAATGTAAGCCTGGAGGCCTCAATGGACCTCTGGGAGCGCGGTGAGGCTCTCGCAAAGCACTGCGAACAGTGGCTCAGTGGCGCGCGCAAGAAACTAGACAAGGCCGCTAAGGAGCGACAGACCAAGTGAGCTTAACTCCAGCCCAACGCCGAGCAAAACAAACTATCAGGAACTTAGTCCTCTCGCTAATTGTGACCATGGGCTTAGTGGCTGCAATTTATTTGGGAGTCCCCCGGGATGACACCAACCGAATTACTGCCGTTGACTATCAGCCAATCTCAGTTTCTGCGTCGGAATCACTGGGGCAACAGGCACTTAGCCCTGAAGTCCCTTCTGACTGGTGGGCCAATGCGGCCAGGTTGGAGACCACACTCGGAGTGGTCAGTTGGTATGTCGGATTTGTCACCGAAGACAACCAGTACATCGGACTTTCCCAGGCGTTTGATTCCAACGCTTCATGGGAAAGCTCTTTATTGAGCAGCAACTTTCAAGATGGTCAGATTGAGCTATCAGGGCTGACGTGGGAGATTTGGCCAACCATAAACCCCTCATCTCCGCCCGGAAGCAAAGAATATGCCCTTTTGCACCGCATGGATAAATCAGTCGTTGTAATCTATGGAACAGCCACTACTTCAGACTTTGAGCAGCTGGCGAAAGCTATTTCCTCTCAAGTCAAGTAGGTGAGCCATGACCCAGGTTGCTAATGCCGAGCAAGCTTGGGACAAGCTAGTTCAAGGCAATAAAAACTTTGTGTCCGGCATGCCGGCTCATAAACACCAAGACGCTGAAAAGAGACGAGAGCTGGTTGGTGAGCAAACCCCATTCGCAGCTGTGTTTGGTTGCTCCGACTCAAGGCTTGCAGCCGAGATGATTTTTGACGTTGGTCTTGGAGATTTGTTTGTAGTTAGAAATGCTGGGCAAGTGCTGGCCGAAACAATTCTTGGGTCACTGGAATTTGCCGTTGAAGTAATTGGCGTTCCGCTAATCCTGATTCTCGGTCACGACCAATGCGGAGCTATCAAGGCTGGCATAAGTGCTCAACAAGGCAACTTGTCAGTAAAGGGTGAATTCATCCACAACATTGTGAACCGAATCACTCCAACTATTGATCGGGGTATGGCTCTGGGGGAGACCTCAATCGACCAATTCACTAACCGCCACATCAAAGACACCGTTCAGGAAATTACCGATCGATCCGAAGTTATTCGCGAGGCAATTGAAGCTGGTCAGGTTGCTATCGTCGGAGCACAGTACAAACTAGAACTTGGTGAAGTACGAGTCGTTGAATATCGTGGGCAAATTGGATAAAAGAGATAGCGAGAGATTGATGGAATACCGCATAGAGCAAGACACAATGGGCGAAGTAAAGGTTCCGAAGGATGCCCTTTATGGGGCTCAGACTCAACGCGCAGTTGAGAACTTTCCAATTTCCGGCTCTAGGTTAGAAAAAGAGCAGATAATCGCTCTCGCGAGAATCAAAAAAGCGGCAGCTTTAGCCAATAGTCAACTTGGGATTCTTGACCAGGGTATTGCCACATCGATTCAGTTTGCGGCAAACCAGGTAATAGCGGGAGATCATCACGAGCACTTCCCGGTTGATGTCTTTCAAACCGGAAGCGGCACTAGTTCGAACATGAACATGAACGAAGTACTAGCGACGTTGGCATCCTCTCACCTGGGGTCTGAGGTTCACCCAAACGACCATGTGAACATGTCTCAGTCCTCCAATGATGTTTTTCCAACTTCCGTTCACGTTGCAATCACCAGCGCTCTTATCAAAGAATTGCTCCCTTCACTTGATTACCTGGCTGGGCATCTGGAACATAAGGCAACCGCCTGGAGCGAGCTTGTGAAGCCTGGAAGGACTCACTTGATGGATGCGACACCGGTGACTTTTGGTCAGGAGCTTGCAGGGTATGCAGCTCAAATCCGGTACGCCATTGAACGCGTTGAAGCGACACTACCGAGGGTCAGTGAAGTCCCTCAGGGCGGCACCGCAACCGGCACCGGCATAAACACCCCAAAAGGCTTTCCGCAGGCAATCATCAGTCACCTTGCAAAGGAAACCGGCCTTCCGATAACCGAGGCTCGGGATCACTTTGAGGCCCAAGGGGCCAGGGACGCTTTAGTCGAGGCATCGGGCGCCTTGAAGGTCCTGGCCGTGAGCCTAACCAAGATCAATAACGATATTCGCTGGATGGGATCCGGACCAAATACCGGCCTTGGCGAACTTCAGATTCCAGATCTACAGCCCGGTAGCTCCATCATGCCCGGCAAGGTAAACCCGGTCGTCCCCGAAGCAGTTCTTATGGTCTGCGCGAAGGTAATTGGCAACGATGCAACCGTTACCTGGGCGGGCGCAAGTGGAAGCTTCGAACTAAATGTCGCGATTCCTGTGATGGGCAATGCCCTCCTTGAGTCAATCAGGCTGCTCTCAAACTCAATGCGCGTTCTTGCGGATAAAACAATCGCCGGGTTGCTGGTGAATGAAGATAGAGCCAAAGCACTTGCAGAGTCCTCACCCGCGATAGTCACGCCGCTGAATAAGGTCATCGGCTATGAAGCTGCGGCAAAAATTGCCAAGCACGCAGTATCAAACAGCGTCACGGTGAAGCAGGCTGCAATGGATTTGGGCTACGTCGACGGCGACACCCTGAGCCTCGAGCAACTAGATCAGTTATTAGCGGTGCTCCCTATGACAAGGCCTCCCCAGTAACAATCTCATAAGCCGGTAGGTAGGAAACAGTTAGAAAGCCAAGGAGTAAGTAAGGACCAAGCGGTATCAAGGTTCTTGGGCTTAGCTTTCCAGTCAATAACCCCAAGAGGCCAATGACGCTTGCTGAAGCAAGCCCCAGGCTTAGCGAAAATAAGACCAAAATTGGTGAGTGCCAACCAAGGCAAACATTCATCGCAATAAGAAGTTTTATGTCCCCCATCCCCATTGCGCCGAACCTTGCAAGCGGGTAGCCGATGACTGCGGTTATTAGACCCAAAACCAGTCCGACTGCAAAATCACCCCAACGCTCCTGAAGCAAGCTGCCAAAAAAGGCTCCGGCGACAGAGGCCGTTATCAGAAAATATGTGTACTTATTTGGAAGCCGGTGCTCTTTGATGTCAGTAACTGCCAAAGGAATTGCGAGGGCTGCAATCAGAGCGATTGGAATCAGCGATACATACTCGGCGGCCATAAAGCAAAGTTAGGCCCTCAGCAGTCAGGCCGTTGTTGGTTGTCCCCAGCTATTAGTCGAGTAGTTCGGTTACCAGGGCTGCAATTTCGCTTCGCTCGGATCTTGTCAAAGTGATGTGGCTGAAAATTGATTGGCCCTTAAGTTTTTCAACCACCGACGCGACTCCGTCGTGCCTACCAACCCTCAGGTTGTCGCGCTGGGCAACATCATGGGTCAACACAACACGAGATTTTTGGCCAACCCTAGAAAGCATTGTCAGAAGAACGTTTCGCTCTAAAGACTGAGCTTCATCCACTATTACGAAGGTGTCGTGAAGTGAGCGTCCACGAATGTGAGTAAGTGGCAAGACTTCAAGGATTCCACGATTCATCACCTCTTCAATCACCTCCTTGGAAACCAGGGATCCCAAGGTGTCAAACACAGCCTGTGCCCAAGGGTTCATCTTCTCGGCTTCGGTGCCCGGCAAATAACCCAGCTCCTGGCCGCCGACCGCATAGAGTGGCCGAAACACCATGATTTTTTTGTGTTGACCTCTTTCCAAAACAGCTTCGAGGCCGGCGCATAATGCCAATGCACTCTTTCCAGTTCCAGCGCGGCCGCCGAGTGAGACGATGCCCATTGCTGGATCCAGTAACGCGTCAATAGCGAGCCTTTGCTCGGCCGAGCGACCGTGAAGACCAAACAGTTCGCGGTCGCTCTTCACAAGCCGGATTGTTCGATTTTCGCTCACTCTACCCAGGGCACTGCCCCTTTCTGAGACCAGCACTAGGCCAGTGTTGAGCGGCAGTTCCTTAGCGGAGCCATGGACCAATTCTTCATTGTCGTAAAGATTTGCCATGTCATCGCCCGAAAGCGAGACCTCAGCAATTCCGTTCCACTCATCGGTTGCCAACTCGTTGAGGTACTCCTCAGCGTTCAGTCCGATTGCGGAAGCCTTGACTCGCATCGGAAGATCTTTGGAGACAAGCGTCACCTGGAAACCCTCATTCTGAAGATTCGCCGCTACGGCCAAGATACGAGAATCGTTGTCACCCAACTGGAAGCCAGTGGGCAAAATACTTTGTTCAATGTGGTTTAGCTCAACCCTTAGCGTCCCGCCCTCGCCGACCGCAACCGGGAAATCAAGCCGCTCGTGCTTCTTCCGAAGATCATCAAGGAGGCGCAATGCCTTTCGGGCAAAGTAGCCGATCTCTAAATCGTTTCGCTTTTTCTCGAGCTCGTTTATCACCACGATTGGCAGAACCACTTCGTGTTCTGCAAACCGGAACATCGACTTTGGATCCGATAACAATACGGAGGTGTCCAGGACGAATGTCCGGACTGCAGTTGGGGCTTTGTCTTCGCTTTTTTTGGCACTTGGGCTCACCGCCTCAGGCTCAACTCGCATTTCAGTTTTTGAATTGGTCCTAGTTTTTGCGGTATTTGCCAATTTGGCTCCTGTCGGTGTGAACCTTTTTCTAAATCTAGACCTGCGTTTTTCGCAAGCGCTAACAAGACACGCCGAATAACAAATCGTTCACATAACTGTTTACTAAGCGCCGTATCGGCGATGCCTGCGCTGAAAGTCTCGAAGGGCTCTTAGGAAATCCACACGCCGGAAATCCGGCCACAAAGCCTCGGCGAAATAAAACTCACTGTTGGCGCTTTGCCAAAGCAAGAAGCCACTCAAGCGTTGCTCTCCGCTGGTCCTAATTAGCAAATCAGGGTCTGGCTGACCACCAGTGTAAAGATGCTCAGCGATGAGCTCAGGAGTCATGACTTCAGCAAGCTGATCCACTGTGCTTCCGTCTTTCGAGTGTTTGCGCAAGATGTCTCGCATTGCATCGGCTATTTCCTTGCGACCTCCATAGGCAATTGCGAGATTTACATGGGGGCCTGAGTTTTGACTTGTAGCTTTTTCGACTGCTTCCAACCGAGCAATGTCTGCAGCAGGAAGGGCTTCTTTGTCTCCTACAATCTGGAGCCGCCAACGACCAAGGCCTGCTAGCTCCTCGCTCATAGCAACGATGATATCTAGAAGCTCAGCTAGCTCTTGACTTGTTCTTCCTTTTAGGTTGTCGGTAGAAAGCAAGTAAAGCGTGACGTGGTTTACTCCCAGATCGGAACACCAGGATAAAAACTCAATTATCTTTTTTGCGCCGGCCGCGTGGCCCTTGCCGACAGCCTCAAAACCTTGAACTTTGGCCCATCGTCGATTTCCGTCTACCATCACACCGATGTGTTTGGGCATATCCTCTTGGCTTAGATTCCGCTCAAGAAGTTTTGAATAGAGGCCGTAAAGCAAATTTTGCACCTTTGAATGCTACCTGAAACATGCAGATGCTTTAGCCTTGGGCATATGGTCAAGTCAGATTCCCCGGATCCACTTCACGTACCGCTAAACGAGCTTAGGGGCGCTGTATCCCAAGACGACTTGCGCCCAAGCTGGAGAGGCTGGATACACACCGGAGTGTTGCCCTTCGTAATTGCTGCCGGAGTGCTCTTGATTGTTTTCTCCGATGGCTGGCAAGCCAAGGCTGCTGCTGCAGTCTATTTTGCAAGCTCGATCCTGCTGTTTGGAAACTCCGCTCTTTATCACCGCTTCAATTGGGGGCCACTAACCAAGGTTGTCTTAAAGCGCATCGACCACTCAAACATCTTTTTGCTAATTGCCGGAACCTATACTCCGATAGCTGTCACCGCTCTAGTTGCAGAAAAGGGTGTCTGGCTCCTTACCGCAGTCTGGTCGATAGGCCTTCTAGGGATTGGCTTCAGAATCTTCTGGATCAATGCGCCCAGGTGGTTGTATGTGCCGATTTATCTGGGAATGGGCTGGATCGCAGTGCTATTCGTTCCTGATTTCCTGGACACAAACTGGGTCATGATGACACTGGTAATCGTAGGTGGTCTATTTTATTCATTAGGAGCGGTGTTTTATGGTTTAAAGCGCCCAAACCCGTCTCCGAAGCACTTTGGTTTTCACGAGATTTTCCACGCACTCACCGTTGCTGCTTTCTTCTGCACCTGGACTGCGTGTCTGCTTACAGGTCTTGACCCTCTTGTGGGCTCGATCGCTTTGGCTTTTTAGGAGGTTCCGGTCGCTCCGGCTTCGTTATCTCGATGTTTCCAAGCTCTTCGGCTGCAAGCTTCGCCCTGATTTCGGTGCGATAGCGGGTATTCCGAACTCTGCGATTCATGTCAAAAATTAGTGCCACTGCGATGCCAGCCACCGAGAAGGTCACGATAAAGCCAATGGTGCCGGGTGAGTTGTAGGTATCGTCTGGAACGGGGATCGGAGTAGTTGTTACTTCAATCAATATCGCTAGCAAGAAATCCATGCCTCAAGTATTCCACCTGTGCCTTAAACTTGTAGCACGATGAGTACAAACGAAGATCTTCTGCGCGAGCGCTACGGGGCGAAAAAACCCAGTAACCCGGTTCGAAATCGCGTGCTATCAATTCTCGGGGTTGCTGGGCTGGTGGCCATGGCCGGCTATTTCGCGCTCGCAAACTACTCACCGGTCATCCACACCGACGTCGGTTTCCGGGTGCTTTCAGACTGGCGGACCGAAGTGGATTTTGAGCTGAGTAAACCAAGGGATGCAACAGTTATCTGCTCCTTCGAGGCGCTTGATAACAGCTTTGGTGTTGTCGGATGGGCAGAGTATGAATTTGGGCCTGCCGACACCATGACCAACCGCTACACAATCAACCTCAACACCTACGCGATGGCGGTAACGGGCTTGGTCGACGAGTGCAGGCTGCGCTAGAGTGTTTACGGCTCGCTAAGCGAGCTGTTTTCATACCCGAAAGAGATTCTTATGAGCGATGACCTACTGCTAACCCAGGAGGCCTTTGACAGGCTGATGGCGGAGCTAACTCAGCTGATGACGGTCGAGCGTGGGCTAATTAGCCGCAAGATCCAAGAGGCCCGCGAAGAAGGCGACCTGAAGGAAAACGGTGGTTACCACGCCGCAAAAGAAGAGCAGGGCAAACTCGAATCTAGAATCAACAGACTTCAAAATATGCTCGCCAATGCCGAGATAGGCGAGGCGGATCCGTCAGACGGGGTTGTCAAACAAGGACTAGTGGTTAGCTGCAAACTTAATGGCTCTCCAATGGAGTTTTATCTTGGAAGCAACGAAGTCTTCGAAGGCACCGAATTCGAGGCAAAAATCGACGATGGTGACCTAGATGTTTACAGCACGGATTCACCAATCGGAAAAGCTGTTATGGGAGAAAAGGTTGGAAGCACCGTTAGCTTCAGTGCGCCAAATGGCAAAGAAATAGCAGTTGAGATTGCCAGCCTGAAAAACTTTGACTTTTAGTCTTCAGTCATTCTTGGACTGAGGCCTGCTTCCGTAAGCGATTCAAATACCTGGTCCCGGTGTGACTTTCCGCGAGTTTCAATACTTAGGTCTAGTTCAACTTCGCTAATTTGCAAACCATTGCCGTGCCTGGTGTGTGACACCTCAACCACGTTTGCTCCCGCTGCTGCAACTGCCTGGGCTGTAAGAACTAGCTGGCCCGGACGATCTGGAAGCATCACGGCGATGTTTGTGTAGCGATCAGAGGCCGCTAGGCCGTGGCGGATTACCCGCTGCAATAGCAGCGGGTCGATATTGCCGCCCGAAAGTATTACGGCGGTCGTGCCGGTTAGCTTGACCTTCTTCGCCAGGATTGCCGCAACACCAACTGCGCCGCCAGCTTCAACTACCAACTTAGACTTTTCCATCACGACGACCATGGCCTTGGCCATTTCATCTTCGGTGACGGTGATCACCTCATCGACATGCTTACTTATTAGATCGAATGGGATTTTGCCAGGCTTTGCAACAGCGATTCCATCGGCGATGGTGGGTGACATCTGTATTTCAACGGGCTCTCCGGCCTTCAGTGAGACCGGGTAGGCAGCAGCAGTTTCTGCCTGGATGGCGACGACGTTGATCTCTTTTCCACGCTTTGCGGCAATCGCTTTTGCGGCAGTCGCAACGCCGGCAGCCAACCCCCCACCACCCAAACAAACCAGGAGGTTGTCGACATCGGGGAGGTCTTGCATTATTTCAAGCCCGACGGTCCCTTGGCCAATAACCACGTCCACGTCGTCAAAAGGAGGAATAAAGACCGCTCCAGATTTTGCGGTGAACGCTTGAGCAGCTTTTAGGGTTTCGTCGAAGATGTCTCCGGTGAGCACAACCTCAGCCCCAAAATCTAGCGTTGCCTGATACTTAGGAAGAGATGCCCCAACCGGCATAAAAATAGTGGCACTGATCCCCAATTGCCTGGCGGCATAAGCGACACCCTGTGCATGGTTTCCCGCAGAGGCGGCAACGACGCCTCGCTCGCGGTCTTCAGCTGAGAGCTTGGAAATCATGTTGTAGGCGCCACGAAGCTTGAAAGAGCCGGTGCGTTGCAGATTTTCGCACTTGAAAAACACGGGGCTGTCGATGTATTCGCTTAGCCAGTCGCTCTTGATAAGTGGAGTTCTGACTGCAACTTCCATCAGCGTTTGCTGAGCCTGCTCGAATTGCTCTATCGCTATTGGTTCAACTGATGCCATTAGGAAACCTTAAATCTAAGAATGAATCAAAGTCTAGCGATTTAGAAGCCTCTACCGATTTGCTTGAGTCTTTCAACTCGCTTTGGTATTGGTGGGTGAGTGGAAAATGCCCGTTCGACAAGACCAGGCTTCAGTGGGTCATTGATATACATGTGGGCCATTGCAGAATTGGCCCGCTTCATTGGCTTTCCGAATTCACCAAGCTTGGTTAGTGCCGAAGCCAAACCATCTGGGTACCTGGTCATTTCAGCACCGGAAGCGTCCGCGAGATACTCTCGCTGTCTAGAGACGGCGGCAGAGACAAGTGGTCCGATTAGCCAAGCGATTATCATTCCAACCACACCGGCTAGGACAAGAATTAGGCCAAGTTGACCGCTTTGGCGGCTGCCTCCCATTCGGGAAAAGAAAGATATTCGGATAGCAATGTCCGCAAGAATGCCAACGGCGGAAATTAGCCCAAACACGATCATGGAAACCCGGATGTCATAGTTTTTCACGTGAGCCATCTCGTGGGCCATGATGCCTTCAAGCTCATTATCTTCCATGATTTCCAGCAAGCCGGTTGTCACACCCACGACAGCCTGCTCCGGGTTTCTGCCAGTGGCAAAAGCGTTTGGCGCGGCTTCTTCAATCAGATAGACCTTCGGCATGGGCATGCCCTCCGAGATACTGAGGTTCTCCACTACGTTCCACAATCTCGGATTATCTTTTTTTTCAATCTGTTTTGCCCCACTGACCGCAATGGCGATTTTGGAGCCCGCGTAGTACTGACCCAAGGCATACACAACTGCGAAAGCAACGATAAACAGCGCACTGGAACCATTGCCACTATAGGCACCCCAGAGCCATGCCAATCCGCCAAGCAACGCAATGAATCCGGTAATTATAAATACAGCATTTCGTTTATTTCTGGCGATCGCCGAATACATTTAGCGCGCTTAGAACTTGACGGTGGGTGGCTCTGCAATTGCATCCGGGTCTTCGACCTCGAAGAACTCGCGCTCAGAGAAACCTAGGTTTGAAGCAAAGACATTATTTGGGAACTGCAAAATCTTAGTGTTCAGTTCGCGAACTCCCCCGTTGAAAAAGCGACGAGCGGCCATGACTTTGTCTTCTGTGTCGGTCAGTTCGCGTTGCAGTTCTAGGAAGTTCGTTGAGGCAACGAGCACTGGATAAGCCTCAGAGACGGCAAAAAGGCTCTTCAGAGCTCCCTGCAGGGCTCCCTCGGCCTTCCCGGCTTGAGCGGGGTGCTCCAGCGCCTCAGGAGAAACAGTGGCGGCGCGAGCCTTGGTTACATTTTCAAAGACTTCTTTTTCATGTGATGCGTAACCGCGAACGGTCTCAATTAGGTTCGGAATCAAATCCGCTCTGCGCTTGAGCTGAACGGTGATATCGCTCCAGGCTTCGTCGACCCGAACCTTGAGGGTTACAAGTGCGTTATAGGTCACCCATAGGTAAAGTCCGAGAAGAACTACCAGTCCGATTACTACCCAGATTGCGATGTCCACTTGACTCCTTAGCGTCGATTCGGCTACCAGACTAGGCCTTTTTCCTGACCAGTGACTGAGAAACCTGGTGCCCCGAGTGGGACTCGAACCCACACTGTGACGATTTTAAGTCGTCTGCCTCTGCCATTGGGCTATCGGGGCAAAGAACAAAAAACTCAAGGAAACTTCCTAGGTTTTTTGTCTTAGCAATTACTTGCCGGTTTTAGCTGCCCAGGTTTCAAAGAATAATCGTGGATTGCGCATTGCCTCAACACTTGAAAGATCTCGACCCAGCAACATGTTCCAGAACCAGCCCGACACGACACGAATCTTGCGCTCCCAGGTCGGCATTGCCAACCCGTGGTATCCACGGTGAGCTATCCATGCCACAAAACCAGTAAGACCGATTTTTCCAGACTGGAAAACACCCACTCCGATTCCAAGACCCGCAACTGCACCTAGGTTTTTATGGTGATACTCGTGAGGCTCTTCTCCCCGGATGCCGCCAACAATGTTTTTTGCCAGAAGCTTGGCCTGCCTGACGGCATGCTGCGCGTTTGGAACACAGTAACCACCGACACCTGCGCCGGAGGTGTCTGGAACAGCCGCAACGTCGCCGGCCGTCCAAGCGCCCTTGATGACCTTTTCGCCGTCGACGATTTGTAGCTTAGTGTTAGCTGCGACGCGGAACCTGTCATCCAGTGGAAAATCGCAGTTCTTCGCAACTGGAGAGGCTGCAACGCCGGCGGTCCAGATAATCAGGTCAGACTCCATTGATTCTCCGGTCGAAAGAGTCACTAGACCCTTCTCAGCTGAGGAAAGTTGAGTGTTGAGGTGAATCTTGGCATTTCGCTTTTCTAGGTTGGCTATTACCCAGAGCGAGGTTTTGAGTGAAACCTCGGGCATGATTCTGCCCATCGCTTCAATCAAGTGAAATTGAATTTCCTCAAAGTCGATCTGTGGATAGTAGCGAACCAGAGCAGTTGCGGCACTTCTAAGTTCCGCAAATGCCTCGATGCCGGCAAAACCGCCACCAACAACGACGGTTGTCAGCAATCGCTTACGAAGCTTGCTGTTTTTTGGCAATGCAGCTGCACGTTCGAAATTTCCAACCATGCGGTTGCGAATCTCAACTGCTTCTTCAACCGTCTTGATGCCGATAGCTTCCTCGGCGATGCCCTTGATTGGGAAGGTCCTGGTTACCGCACCTGCGGTCATGACGATTTGGTCATATTCCAAAACCCTGCTCTTGCCGCCCTTGACTGAGACGGTGGCCTTTTTTTGCTTATGGTTTACCTTTGTCATGCTGCCTGCAATAAGGGTGGTTTTTCTCAAGTGCTGACGGTGAGACACGATCACGTGGCGAGGTTCAATTGAGCCTGCTGCAACCTCGGGCAGAAATGGCTGATATGTCATGTATGGAAGCGGGTCAATAAGAGTTATCTCGGCTTCGTTCTTCCCAAGAAGTTTTTCTAATTTCCAGGCAGCGTAGAAACCGGCGTAACCGCCACCGATAATAAGTATTCGCTGGGCCGGCTTTGGGTCGAAGATTTCGGCGGCGACTGCTTGAGGGGTCTTTGAGTTCAGTTTCGCAATAGTCATTATTTTTGCGCTGGTTACTTTCGTATTTTTCTGCCCTGGCCCTCATTGCGCCGATTGCGCACTGCCAACCAGAGCAACGGTGCAACGGGAGTTAGTAATAAATAGATTAGCGGATTTAAGTACCACGGCGCTTGGGAACCTTGGGATTCAGGAGAGTTCTGAACTTCAGTTGCCCCCAAGAAGCTTTCGGGGGCCACAGGGGTAACGAGGTTTGGTCCGTCAGGACCCACTGTTTCGGAGGCTCTGTAGAGATCGATCCAGTAACTCAGAGATCCAAGCGGGTTTGTAGTCGCACTCAAGGCAGAGCCAATTGCTTCCGATGGATCGACCAGGCCAAAGCCATAAGTTGCATCAAACCCTGGTTCCCCTAAATCTCGGGCAGTGTTGATTAGCCGAAAAACTATGTCGTTTGCACTGGCAGCTGGGTCCTGCGCTCTCATGAGTGCGACGATGCCGCTGACCAGCGGTGCGGCGGCCGAGGAGCCAGACCAGCCTGCAATTTGGTCTCCTGGGTAGCTGCCATAGAGTCCAGCGCCAGGAGCGCTCACTGATACGCCCAGCCCGCTGGTTCCTGAAATCTTGCTGGCCTGGAGGGCCCGGTCCACTCCGGTTACCGATATCACGCCGGGAATAGTTGCCGGTGCTGCCGCCCTGTAGTCCCCGTCAGACTCATTGCCACTTGCGGCGATAATCACCACGTCTTTTTCAAAGGCGTATAAAAACGCCTCGTCCCAACTGATTGGCCAGGAGCTGGAGTTGCGGCTGAGAGAAAGATTTATCACATTGGCACCGGCGTCAACCGACCAGATAATGGCGGCAGCTATCTGGGAGTCGGTGTCACTGGATTTGACTCCAAGGCCCACCGAAACCGAGAGCAGTTTTGCCCCGGGCGCTATTCCTATGATTCCGCCACTTTGAAGACCCTGCCCTGCAATTAAGGACGCCACCATCGTGCCGTGATGGGCGCTGGAGCCAACTGGCGTTGTGCCATCGGGGGTTCCAACCTTAGAAAAGTCAGCTCCTCCGATAACCGTCGATGCTAAATCAGGGTGATTGGTGTCTATTCCGGTATCAATTACCGCAACCACTATGGATTCACCCCCAAGAGCTTGCCCAACCTTGTCACCCAACTCAGCAAGCCACCATTGATCAGCCGGAGCCAGGGTTGCGCCAAGTATCGCCAATGAAGCCAGACCCGCGGCTAACTGCACTTGCACACCTGAGGAGACCACTCAAGGACCTCAAGGGCAGCATCTCCCATTGGATTTACCCCCGGGCCCTTTGCCAGCGAGTGCGCCACCAACGCATGCAGGCACTTAACTCGTTCGGGCATGCCTCCGGCTGAGAAGTCGGCTAACTCTTCAACCACCTCCAGCTGATCGCGCTCGGCAAGGTAAGACTTATGAGCCACCAAATAATGAGCCTGCAGCCCTTCGCTATCTGCCATCTGCTCTTGCAGGTCAGCCATAAACCCGGACGCTTCAAGGGTTGAGATGGCCGCAGTGGCTGCAGGTTGCGTCAAATAATAAAGGGTTGGAAATGGCGTGCCATCGTCGAGTCTAGGAGTGGTCTTGACCACGAGCGGCCTGCCACAAACGCATCGACTGACTATCTCAGTTATACCCCTGGCCGGTCTACCGAGCTGCCTGGATACTTCCTCAATGTCTGCTGCAAATACCAAAATTATTGCTCCTCAGCTGGGGTGTCCATTGCCGAGCGAAGCAAAACCTCAAGCAATGAGTCCACCCAATTAGCCTTCGCTGCCGAGACCTCAAGGCTTATCTCATCTGCGTTTCGCTGCTTCGCAAGCAACGCACCCAAAGTGTTAGAGGTGTCGGAAAAATCGAGGCCATCTGAGTCCATTACCAGGTAGGAAACTTCTCCTGGGAGCACGTAGTAGAGCCTGTCTCTGGCTTGAGAGCGAATGTATGCCGGGTCCTGCCAGCGGTCTCGTTCTGCTTGCATATCAACAACGGCATCCTTAGCGGTCTGAATACTCTGTTCCATTTCCACAATTTCTCGCCGCTGGTTCAGGTAGCTCTGCACGTCAGGAGAGATCAAGTAGGTTCCAAGGATTATTACCAAGATCACGCTCACTGAAACACTGTTCAACCTCAGCATGCGCTGAAGAATTCTCCCTTGGCTCAATGAGACCGGGATCTTTGGTTCGCGAGAGTTTGCTGCCATGACTATTTGATAATACGAGCTAGCGTGCCAGAAACCACTTTGCCTCGGGGCTAGTCGCGGTATCTAGGAAACGCCGAACGCCCCGCATATTTCGCCGATTCGGCCAGTTCCTCTTCGATACGAAGAAGCTGGTTGTATTTAGCTACTCGCTCAGACCTGGCCGGAGCACCGGTCTTGATCTGTCCGGCATTGGTTGCCACCGCAAGGTCTGCAATGTAGGTGTCTTCGGTCTCACCGGAACGGTGAGAAATAATTGCGTTCATTCCGTGAGACTGAGCCAACCAAACCGCATCCATGGTCTCTGTGAGGGTTCCGATCTGGTTCACCTTAACCAGAATAGAATTTCCTGCGGCCATGTCGATGCCCTTCTGCAGACGTTCGGGGTTAGTGACGTAAAGGTCATCACCTACAAGCTGAACTCTTTCACCGAGTTCTTTGGTGATACTTGCCCAACCTTCCCAGTCGTCCTCTGCCAGCGGGTCTTCAATTGAGACCAATGGGTAATTCTCCAAAAGCTCGGCGTAGTAGCTGACCATGTCACCGGCGGTCTTCTTGGCTCCTTCGAAGTTGTAGCTAGAAGTTGCCTCGTCGTAGAACTCGGTTGATGCAACATCAAGTGCAAGTGCAATCTCAGTGCCGAGCTTGTAGCCGGCCAACTTGATTGCCTCGGAAATTAGATCAAGAGCAGCTCGGTTGGTTGGCAAATCTGGAGCAAACCCACCCTCATCACCCAAGCCCGTTGCCAGACCCTTCTCGGTCAGCAACTTCTTGAGGGTGTGATAAACCTCGGCACCCCAACGCAATGCCTCGGAGAAAGACTCGGCCCCAAGGGGAACAATCATGAATTCCTGGATGTCGACACCGTTATCGGCGTGGGCACCGCCGTTGATGATGTTCATAAGAGGCACCGGCAATACGTGGGCGTTTGAACCACCCAAATAGCGATAGAGCGGCATGTCGACTGATTCGGCAGCTGCCCGTGAGGATGCTAGCGAAACGCCCAGAATTGCATTGGCGCCTAGGTTTGCTTTGTTTTCGGTTCCATCGATTCGCATCAACTCAAAATCAACTGCACGCTGATCAGTAGCGTCGAAATCAAGCAGAGCCTCGTCGAGTGTTTCCGCAACGGCCTTGACGGCGTTTTGCACTCCCTTACCAAGGTAACGCTCCTTGTCACCATCTCGAGATTCGTGAGCCTCGAAGGCTCCGGTGGATGCGCCTGAGGGCACGGCAGCCCTGCCGAAGGAATTGTCTGAAAGAAGTACTTCGACTTCGACAGTTGGGTTACCCCGAGAGTCAAGAATTTCGCGGGCACCGATCGCAGTGATGATTGACAAGTTGTCTCCTTAGATGTGGATGAATAAAAAAATGATCAGGACGAAAACAGCGCTGGCTTCAAAAAGAGTTTAGTCAGTTAGTTAAGCAAGCGAATATCTAGGTCACTTGCACTGGTGGTGCCAGAATCAAGTTGGGCAAATTTCTCAAAGCCCTGCTTACTCAGAGAGGACATTTGAACCTTGAAGTTTTTTTGACGAAGCTCAATTCGGCATCTGACACCTTGGGCTATTAACTCGCCTTGAATGCGCAAGGCGAGTCCGGTCAGCGCCTCAGAATCGAGCATTAGGACCAAGCTGGAAGCTTGTTCCTCGGCCAAACTCGCAAGCTCAATAATGCGCTCGATACCCAATGAAATTCCGACGGCTGGAGCATCAGAACCAGACCATTTTCCGACCATAGAGTCATACCTGCCGCCGCCGCCGATAGATGAAGACGCCAACGGATGTTCTATTTCAAAAATCGCACCAGTGTAATAACCCATGCCCCGAACAAGGCTTGCGTCGTAGCGAATCTTTGAAGCCAAAGGGCCCATGGAATCGACAAGTGCCTGCAGGATTTGAGGGAACACATTGTCTTTTTGGTTCGAGAGCCATTCAAGTGCAGCGTCTGCAACCGGCTGGCCGAATTTTCCAGCTAGCTCGGAGGTGACCCCGTCAATCCCAATCTTGTCTAGCTTGTCGATTGTGATCATGGCCGACTGGTGCTCAGGCTCAGGAACGCCAATCCCAGAAATGTTCTGGGTCAAAACCTCGCGGTGGTTCACACGAATAGTTGCATCTTCAAGACCTAAGTTCTTGAGCGCGGCAAGAGAGGCTGACAAAAGTTCAGCCTCGGCAAGCAGGCTCGCATCGCCAATAATGTCGATGTCACATTGCAAAAACTGTCGGTACCTGCCCTTCTGGGGTCTTTCAGCTCGCCACACCGGTCCGATTTGAATCGCCTTAAACACCCTTGGGAGCGAGGCTTGATTGGTGGCAAAATATCTAGTGAGTGGAACGGTCAGGTCAAAACGCAAGCCCATATCTGCAAGTGCTGAGCCAGACTTCAGTGCCGATTCCAGGTCTTCACCACGCTTCAGGACCTGAAACACCAATTTTTCATTGTCGCCGCCCTGACCCGAGGTGAGTCTAGAAATATCCTCTAGTGCCGGGGTCTCGACTTCTTGAAAGCCTCTCGATAAGTAGTCCTGACGAACACTGGAAATTAACCGCTCTCGGAAGAGCTTGTCCTCCGGAAGCATGTCGCGCATTCCGCGAGGGGGATTCACTTGATTAGCCACGTTGAAAGTCTGGCACAGACTGGTAATCATGTTGCTCTCAAACGGTTAGGAACTTCAAAGCACTCAGTTCATTCGAGAATTCAGTTGATAATCTTGAGGCCAATGCCAGAAGAAGCCAACAAACTAAAACGCGGTCGCCCGGTCACCACAGACCCATCAGCGGTTGGGCTTACAGCGCTTCGTCTGTTTAGCGAGGGTGGAATCGACCAAGTCACAATGGACCAGGTCGCGGAGGCTGCTGGAATATCGCGATCAAATCTTTTTCGAGTCTTTCCCTCTAAGGCAGCGGTAGTTTGGGGTGGCATGCATCTTTTCACAGCAGAGCTTGAGAAGAACCTCTCTAAAGGCTCTTCCTCAACAGTTGTAAAGCTCCTGCACAACTCTTGGGTCGATTCAATGCACATGTTTGATCACTCACTAGAGACAATCAGGTTGCGGCTAAAGCTGATTGGCTCGTCCCCTGAGGTCTATGGCTGGGGCCAGGGTCAACTCGATGAAGCGCGAGAAGTTTTGGAAGATGCCGTCTTCCGCTTTGGCAGAGACGAGTTGAGAGCAAAGGCAGTTTCCGCAGCGATGCTGTCGGCTTCGATGGCAATATTGATTTGGTGGGCTGAGACCGACGATCCACGAACTCCTTCTGAAGTTCTAGATGAGGGCTTTAGGGACTTTGAGGCCCTGTTTAGTTAGTCCGATACCCCAACAACACCTGCGTCAAAATCACCCTGCAATTCAGAGGCCCTGATCTCCGCTTGCAACTCGCGGTTGGCCTCACGAAGCGCTTGCTCAGGATCCAACCCGACCGACCTGGCGCTGGCAACAACGGCTAGCAGCAACTTACCCAACTGCTCTTGAGTGTCCATGGGGATTGTTGGAACTTCACTTGTTTCTAAGATGCCGGCTTTTTCAGCCTTGCCCATGACCTTGCTTGCCAGAGCCAGGGCTGGCATTGCCTGTGGAACGCCATCAAGGATGCTGGTTCTGCCTGGCTTTTCAATCTTCTTGTGAGATTCCCAGTTTTTCACCACGTCTTCGCCGGTCTCAGCAAGGTATTTCTCTTTGTCCTCAGCGGTTCCAAAAACATGCGGGTGTCGCGAGATCATTTTCTGCTCCATGTTTTGAGCCACATCCTCAAGATTGAATGGCTCACCGAGGCTTCCCTGGCTGGCAAGGTCCGCGTGGAAAAGAACTTGATAAAGCACATCGCCCAGCTCTTCCAGAACCTCGTCCCGGGAACCAGATTCAATGGCTTCAATGAGCTCGTGAGTTTCTTCGAGGAGGTATTGAACCAGGGAGCCGTGAGTTTGCTCGGCATCCCAAGGGCAACCACCCGGAGCCCTAAGTTGGTGGGCGGTCCTAATTAGACTCTGTAGCTTTTCCAAGGGACTCCTCAAACACGATTGCGAATAATTGCCATAACCAGTCAATCACCTCTGAGCTAGTGATTGGTTCTAAGCCCTTAGAAATCAGCATTGGAACGGTCAAAAGCTTGGAGCTTTGAAGATAGCGAAGCTGAGGCAGTTTGTGGCTCAGGGCCACAATTTCAGCATCGGAAAGATCAACCGGCGAAAGTTTTGCCTGTGCACCAAGAAGGTTCACGTCCTTTAGGCCCAACCGATTGGCTTGTTGCCGAAGCTCAGTCACCTGCAATAACTGCATAACCGGTTTCGGTGCTTTGCCGAAACGATCTTCTAGCTCTGCAAGAATTGCGGCGAGTTCTTTGCGGCTGCTCTTTGCCGAGCTGGCGGCAGACAGCTTGTGATATGCCTCAAGGCGAAGCCGCTCGCTGTCTAGGTACTCCGGTGGGATACGAGCGTCAACTGGAATTTCCAGCTTTAGCTCAGCAGGCGAACTGACTGGCTCGCCCCTGAACTCGCTAACCGCCTCTGAAATCATCCGGAGATACAGGTCGAAGCCAACCCCAGCTATGTGGCCAGACTGTTCTCCACCGAGCATATTGCCAGCACCACGTATTTCCAGGTCCTTCATGGCGACCTGCATGCCGCTACCAAGTTCATTATTAGTGGCTATCGTGGCCAGGCGGTCATGAGCGGTTTCACTCAGCGTTCTAGTGGGGTCATAGAAAAAATAAGCGTAGGCACGCTCTTTGGAACGACCAACGCGACCCCTAATCTGGTGAAGTTGACTCAAGCCAAAGTTCTCGGCTCGATCCACAATTAAGGTGTTCGCATTGGGGATATCGATACCAGTTTCAATAATTGTCGTTGAAACCAAGACATCGTATTTACCCTCCCAGAAATCAATTACAACTTGCTCCAGAGCCGCCTCGGGCATTTTGCCGTGTGCCATGGCAACCCTGGCTTCTGGAACTAACTTTTGAATGTCCGCGGCAACTTTTTCAATCGTCGCAACTCGGTTGTGAACAAAAAACACTTGACCCTCGCGGATCATCTCTCTTTTGATCGCAGCGGCAACCTGCTTCTCCGAATACCCGCCTACGAAAGTGAGAATTGGGTGGCGCTCCTCCGGAGCGGTTGCCAAAGTAGACATTTCGCGAATTCCAGTAACTGCCATTTCAAGGGTTCTCGGGATTGGCGTTGCGCTCATTGCCAAGACGTCAACGTTTGTCTTCAGTTCCTTTAGTTTTTCCTTGTGCTCGACGCCAAAGCGCTGCTCCTCATCGATGATGATAAGACCCAGGTTTCTAAACTCAACGCCGCTAGAAAGCAGCCGATGGGTTCCGATAACTAAATCCACTGCGCCGGATGCGGTCTCGGCAAGGGTGGTCTTTATCTCCTTGGCACTCTGGAACCTAGACAGGGCGCGAACATTTACTGGGAACCCGCCATAGCGCTCTCTGAAAGTCTCCATGTGCTGACGGGCAAGCAGGGTTGTTGGTACAAGTATTGCGACCTGCTTACCATCTTGAATCGCCTTAAAGGCCGCCCGAATCGCAACCTCGGTCTTGCCGTAACCAACATCCCCGGCCAACAGTCGGTCCATTGGAATATCCCGCTCCATGTCTCTTTTGACCTCATCGATTGTGGTCAACTGGTCCGGGGTTTCTTGAAATGGGAAGGCTTCTTCGAGTTCGCGCTGCCACGCGGTATCCGGGCCGAAGGCATATCCCTTGGCCTTCATCCGTGCCGAATATAGCTTCACTAGGTCAATAGCAATTTTCCGCACAGCTTTTCTGGCATTACCCTTGGCTCTTGCCCAGTCAGTTCCCCCCATCTTCGACAAAACTGGAGCCTCGCCACCGACATAGCGGGACAAGAAATCTAACTGGTCGGTCGGAACAAATAAAGTGTCTTGAGGGTAGCCACGCTTCGGGGAAGCGTACTCAATGACCAGATACTCCCGGACCTGAGAACGGTTATTGCGCTGAACCAGTTCCTTGAACCTGCCAATGCCGTGTATTTCATGCACGATATAGTCGCCCTGCTTCAGAGTAAGCGGGTCGACCTGTGGGCCCCGACGTTTAGCTAATTTGCGAGAAGTTGGAGACTGGTAGCCAACTGACACTCCAAAAAATTCGGATTCGGTAAGCACCAGAAGGTTCTGCTCGGCAACCGAAAACCCGTGTGGTAAATCTGCAACCACAACCATCACTTCGCCGGCCGTTGGCTCTCTAGCTACCTCACTCAGTGAAACCGGAATCGATAGTCCGGAAAGCACTTCCACTATCCGCTCCGCGGTGCCGTGGCCCTTGGCGGTAATTACCAGTTTTTGTGACTGTGCCAACTGATCAATAATCCAGTCGGCAGCTCCACCATTGGCCTGAAAGGCTGGGATTTCTCTTAGCCCAAGATCAATAAAGTGGTCTTGGGGGAGTGAGTTAATCTCTATCAGCCGGTTTGTTTTGCGAATTGCGCTGGTAAGGGCAGTCAGCTCAAGAAACCCTCCCGTTGATAAATCAATCGGAGCACTGCCACCTGCGATTGCTGTGTCCCAGGCCGCATGCAAAAACTCTTCATTGGTATCTGCCAGCGCTTTGGCCCTTGAGGTAATTACCTCAGGGTCAAGCAAGACAAAGGTGGCGGTTGGGAGGTATTGGGTCAATGGGCCAAGCTTTTGAGACAGCACAGGTGCCAGAGATTCCATACCTGCTGCGGGAATGCCCTCAGAGATTTTGGTTAACATCTCACTTAGGCCCGGGAATTCCAACGCCATTTCTCGTGCCTTGGACGCCACTTCCGGGGTAATTAGCATCTCTCTGGCTGGATAAAGTTCGATCGTTGCCAAAGATGTTGCGATAGAGCGCTGGTCGGCAACCTGGAACTCACGAATGTCCTCAAGCTCGTCACCAAAAAACTCCAGACGAACGGCATGCTCGGCAGTGGTTGGAAAAACATCCAAGATGCCACCTCGGATTGCAAACTCTCCACGTCTGGTTACCATGTCCACGCGCTCATAGGCAATCTCAATTAGCTTCAACGCAAGCTCTGGGAGCAAGTAGTCCTTGCCTTTTGTCATTTCAAAGGGCGGGTGATCTTCCAGTCCGCCAATAACGGGTTGCAGCGCTGCTCTGATTGAAATCGTCACAACGACTTTGTGCTTTGGGTTTTTTGAAGCGAACTCGTTCATCCGATGGAGGGCCTGAAGTCGTCTTCCGACCGTCTCGGCTGATGGCGACAGCCGCTCATGAGGAAGAGTCTCCCAGGACGGAAAATCCAATACCTCAACTTCATCAACCAGCTGCATCAGCGCCCCGGCCATTTCCTGCGATTGCCTAGAGCTTGAAGTAATGATTGCGATTGGTTTTGTCGAGGACTGCACCAAAGCCGCCAGTGCCAGGAAATTGGACTTGGTCGGTGAGTAAAAATGATTCGTTTTGGCCTTGGAAACTTGAGCCAGCGAGCGCGACAAAGCCGCGGCTTGCAATAAAGGGCCCAGGGTCACAGGAGCAAGTCTATTTGGAATCTGGTTGCAGAATCTCTAAAACCCGATCTGCTGCAACCTCCAACAGCACAGGCTGCTCTTTTCTCTCGACCGTTGAGAAATCTTGCAATACAAAATTTGCAACCGGCATCGATCCTGGTGGGCGGCCAACGCCAAAACGCACTCGGTGATAGCCCGAGCCGCATTTGGCGCTTAAATCACGCAAGCCGTTGTGTCCGGCGTGTCCGCCATCAAACTTCTTTCGAATGTCACCAAATTCAATATCCAGCTCATCGTGAATGACTACCATGCGCTCGGTCTCAACCGAGTAGAATTTCGCCACTGCAGCAACTGGCCCGCCAGAAAGGTTCATGAATCCGGTGCTTTTTACCAGCAACAGAGTGTCGCCATCGGCTGTTTTAGCTTGGGCAACTAGCGCCTGAGATTTGTGAGTCTTGAAGCTAACGCCAAGCCTGGAAGCCATAACATCGAGGACCTGCTGACCCACGTTGTGTCGGTTGGATTTGTAGTCGGGCCCGGGGTTACCGAGCCCGACTACCAACCAAGTACTACTCTCCGGCTTTTTCGCTGGCTGCTGCGGCTGCCTCAGTGGCTTCGCCTTCAGCTGTAGCCTCTGTATCAGATTCTTCATCAGCCACTCCAGCTCTGGTCTCAACTACCGATGCCACTAGCTCATCACTTGCAAGCTCCATGACCACGCGGTCTGGCACGATCAAGTCGCTCACCAAGTAATGGCGACCTGCGACGTCTTCCTTCGAAATATGTAGCTCAACGTACTCGGGGATGTGAGTTGCCTCAGCCTCGACCTTCACGGTCTTGTGCTCGAGGTCAAGAACTGTTCCACCAATTGTCTCGCCAATTACGTGAACAGGGATCTCAACGTGAACCTTCTCGCCCTTTTTCACCTCTATGAGGTCTACGTGCTCAATGACCTGAGTAAAGGGGTCTTTCGCTGCACTCTTTACCAAAACAAGCTCTGACTTACCGCCAATGGTTAGGTCTAACAGGGCGTTTTTGACACGCAAAGCCAGGGCAACCTCGTGAGCAGGAAGGTGAATGTGGCGGGTGTCATGACCGTGGCCATAGATAACTGCTGGGGTGCGGCCTGCGGCACGAAGCTTGCGCGCTGCACCTTTACCGAATGATTCGCGGGACTCCGCAACTAATTTAATTTCAGACATCGTTTCCTCTTCAATTTACAGGCGAGGAAAGGGACCCCGTCGATTACGGATACTTTGTTGTACCCCTCGCCGCTGAACTTCCAAAAGCCTAGCTGAGTTATCGAAGCTTTACCAAGCCCCACCTAAGAAATAGCAAGATCATCAAAATGATTACCCCGAGCAATGGGCCCTGGCTCGGAACGCTCAGTGCTAACAATAGGCAGCTGGCCATTCCAGCGATATTTAGCCACTTAGGTCTTGTGGTGTCAGTTTTGGGCTGCCTAAATGCTGCCAAGTTTGCAATCGCATAGTAGCTAAGGACGGCAAAAGATGAGAGTCCGATAGTGAAAATAACGCTCCCAGAAAGAACCAGAAGCCCAACGAGTAAAGCCACAAATAGTTCCGCCACAACCGGTACACCGTTTTTCAAATGAATCCTGAACACTTTTGAAAGTTCACCATCATCGGCCATCACGGCCGCAGTGCGGCTCATTCCCGCAAGGAGTGCAAGCAGAGACCCCAGGCCGGCAAGTGCAGCAAAGACAGCCACCGAATCGGCGTTCATATTTGGAAGGCTCACTTCGGCCAGGTCTGCAATCGGGGTAAGTGAACCCGCGAGGCTCTGGCCAAGCTTTGCAGGGAGCAGGAAACCAAGAATCAGGTAAATAGTCCCCACAATTGCCAATGACCAGCCGATGGCCCTTGGGACTGCCTTGACCGAGTTGGCAACCTCACCACCCAGAGTGGCAACCCTGGCGTATCCGGCAAAAGCGAAAAATACCAGTGCGGCTGCGGCAGGCACGTTCACAATTGAGCCCGTTGCAAGTACCTGATCAGCATTTGGAGACAACAGCGCTGCGGCGATTAATACCGCAAGAAAGACCAACGTGATGCCAGCCAAGACCTTTGAACCAAGAGCGGTCCGATTAATCCCGGCAATGTTTATCAACGCCATAACCCCGACAGCGCCAAGCGCTATCGGGATCAGGTTCCCGGGAGAAATATATTCGGCAACCACCAGCGCAATTGCCGCGCTGGAGCCAATCTTTCCGACCAAAAAACTGACTCCGGCAAGAAACCCCCAGGTCGGATTCAGATAGTGCCGTGCATAGGAATAAGCACCCCCGCTTTTTGGGACTTTGGCAGCAAGCTGTGAAACAGAACCGGCGTTTAGAAACGCCACAAGACCCGCGACCAAAATGGCCAATGGCATTAGTGTTCCGGTCAGATTGGCTACCGGACCAAATACAACAAAGACTCCTGCGCCAAGCATTGAAGCAACCCCGATGCTAACCGCATCAAAAGTCGTTAGGCGAGATTTCACAAACTAAATCTAGGAGTGACCAGGAAACAACGAGTTAACGGAATCATCGTAGAAAACTGCCGCAATCGCTTTTGCGATTAGCGGCGCAATTGACAAGACGGTAAGGGTCTTAAAATCCTTATCAGGGGTGACCGGGAGAGTGTTTGTAACCACTACCGAGTCGATTGCTTCATTGCTGAGGCGCTCAACAGCCGGTGACGAAAGCACGCCGTGAGTCGCGGCGACAATGACCCTTGCGGCGCCCTTCTCCTTGAGGGCCAGCGCTGCGGCAAGAATGGTTCCACCAGTGTCGATCATGTCGTCAACCAAAAGGCAATCGCGACCAGCCACATCTCCAACAATTTCACTTACCTGCACCTGGTTTGGTTTGTCCGGGTCGCGACGCTTGTGGACAATTGCAAGCGGTGTTCCAAGGCGGTCGGCCCAGATGTCCGCCACTCGAACTCGGCCAGAATCTGGCGAAACAATCGTTAGGTTATCGGTTCCAAAAGTGGCAGCAATGTGGTCGGCAAGCAACGGCAATGCCCAGAGGTGATCCACTGGCCCATTAAAGAACCCTTGAATCTGCGGTGCGTGCAGATCAACTGACATCAGACGGTCTGCCCCGGCTGTTGCATAAAGATCAGTAACTAACCTTGCTGAAATTGGCTCACGGCCCTTGTGTTTTTTATCTTGTCTGGCGTAAGGGAAAAACGGTGCGACCACAGTTATTCGCTTGGCGGATGCTCGCTTCATGGCATCAACCATCAACAGCTGCTCCATGAGCCAATGATTGATTGGTGCTGGGTGCGCTTGAATAATGAAGGCGTCGACGCCACGAACGCTGCGTTCGTAGCGGACAAAAGTTTCGCCGTTTGCAAAGTCGTATGCCGTGACCGGCACAAGTTCAGTTTCTAGAATATCGGCAACCTCTTGAGCCAGAGCCTGGTGAGCCCTTCCCGATGCAATCACAAGTTGCTTTCTAGCGGCTTTTTCGATTGCCATCTGTTTACTCCGTATCTAGATTCACTGCTTCTGCCGATTGAGACCCCGGTCGGTTGGCCAACACCCAACCGGAAAGATTTTTCTGCGCCACTGGGTTCAATGCTAACGCGCCAGACTCAACGTTCCGACGAATAGTCGAACCTGCTGCCGTATATGCGCCGTCTCCGACAGTGACCGGAGCCACAAACGTGTTACCGCTTCCAGTTCGGGCAAAAGCACCGATGCTGCTGCGGTGTTTATTCACGCCGTCGTAGTTGGCAAAGATTGTTCCGGCGCCAATGTTTGCTCGCTCGCCGATGGTGGCATCCCCCACGTAGCTCAAGTGCGGAACCTTTGCCCCCGGACCAATAACAGAGTTCTTTACCTCGACAAAGGCGCCGATCTTTCCGTCAGCACCCAAAACCGTACCGGGGCGAATAAAGGCAAATGGGCCCACGCTTGCATTTTGTAAAATCTCGGCGGAGGAAACTTGCGATCTTGAAACTGTCGCTCCATTACCAATCAGGCTATCGGTGACTGTGGTGTCTGGCCCGATGGTTGCGTGCGCACCAACCTGAGTAAGGCCGTGCAGTCTCGTGCTTGGCAACAAGATCGCATCCTGGCCAAGCTGGCAGGTCACATCGATCCAGGTGGTCCCAGGCTCAGTGACAGTAACTCCGGCCAACTGCCAAGCCTTGACGATTCTTGCGTTGAGCTCGGCCGCAACCTGAGCAAGCTGCTGCCTGTCGTTTATACCTGCAACTAACCAATGGTCGTTTATTGGGTGAGCCGCCGCACTTTGGCCTTGCTCGAGCATGATGGAAACTACGTCAGTCAGATATTTTTCGCTCTGGGAGTTTTTGGTCGTGACGCCCTGAAGTGCATTGTCGAGGTGCTCTCGGTCAAAAACATAAACTCCAGCGTTTACCTCATTCAAAGCAAGATCTGATTCGCTAGCGTCCTTATGTTCGACGATGCCGAGGAGGTTCTCTCGAGATCGCAGAATCCGACCGTAACCGGCTGGGTTGTCTAAAACTGTGCTTATTAACGTCGCGGCATTTGCTGATGCGCGGTGCATGTCAACTAGCTCGGTAATACTCGTCATGTCCAACAGCGGCACATCACCAGAAAGGACTAACAGCTCACCCTTGAAATCTTTAGGAAGGGCCGCAAGGCCTGCCTCAACCGCAGCTCCGGTTCCCGGAATGCTCCCCTGGTCAGCGACAAGCGTCGACGGAAAGTGTTCGGTTACATATTCGGAGATGGCTTCTTTTTGATGCCCCAAGACGGTAACAACGTGGTCTGCTGACAAAGCGAAGGCAGTTGAGAGTACATGACCAATTAACGGAAGACCCGCTATCTGATGGAGCACCTTGGGCAAGTCAGATCGCATCCTGGTGCCCTCACCAGCTGCGAGCACGATAACTGCTAACTGCACTTAGGTCCTCCTCAAATCCGATAGCTCCGCCCCTAGGATTCGAACCTAGACCGGACGCCTCCAAAGAGCGCCGTGCTGCCGTTACACTAGGGCGGAATGAGACCTTGGTCTCGTTCACAAGTCTGCCAGAAGTTCAGCTCAGTTGCAGTTTTTGAGCCACATCCAACCAATGCTCTTCAGATTTAGTGATTTTAGATTCGAGCTCTTTTTGCCTTGATCCGAGGGTAACCAGCCCCTCGTAATCAGCTGGATCGTGGTCACCCAGAGTTTTATTTAGTTCATCAAGCTCAAGATGAGACTTTGCAATTGCGCGCTCTAGGCGCGCAAGCTCCTTTTCAAGGTTTCGCTTCTCTGCTCCCAAAACTTGCTTGGTTGAAGAAGATGAGGTTACCGATTTAGATTCTGTCCCCGACCCTTTTCTGAGGCTTAGGTATTGTTCAACACCCTGAGTTAAGTGACGCAGTTTGCCGTCTCCCAACATCGCGTACTGGTTGTCAGTTGCGCGCTCCAGCAAATACCTGTCGTGACTCACAACAATCAAAGTTCCCGGCCAGCTATCTAGAACGTCTTCCATAGCGGCAAGCATGTCGGTATCCAGATCATTTGTTGGCTCATCCAGAATTAAAACATTTGGCTCACTGAATAACAACCGGAGCAGCTGGAGTCTTCTACGTTGCCCTCCAGAGAGGTCCTTGATTGGGGTTTGCAGCTGCTGCTGATCGAAACCGAGTTGCTCCAAAAGTTGACCGGTGCCCACTTCTTTCTTGCCAACCATAAACGTGGTCTTTTCACGACGAATTAGGTCGAAAATTCTCTCTTCGGAGTGCTTGTTTAGCTCGTGTACATCCTGCGATAGCTTCGCAAATTTCACGGTCTTACCAATTTTTACGCGGCCGGTCGCCGGGCTAAGCTCCCCGGTTATCAGCCTCATTAGCGTGGTTTTACCCACTCCATTTGCCCCAACCAACCCAATTCGGTCCCCCGGGCCAAGCCGAAGCGTCATGTCATCCAAGATGACTTGGCCATCTGGTGTGCTGTAGCTGACATCTTCTATGTCAACCACGTCCTTGCCAAGACGAGTGGTTGCAAGCTTTGCCAGCTCCACGCTGTTTCTCGGTGGAGGCTCATTGCCAATTAGTGCAAGCGCGGCGTCAATTCTGAATTTGGGTTTTGCGGTCCTTGCCGGAGCACCTCGTCCAAGCCAGGCAAGTTCCTTGCGAAGTAAGTTTTGCCTTCTAGATTCAATCGCATCGGCTTGTCTTGATCGTTCTGCTCGCTGCTGAACATAAGCCGCGTAGCCGCCCTCGAATGGCTCTATGCGGCCACCGTAGACCTCCCAGGTCAAATTACACACGGCATCCAAAAACCAACGGTCGTGAGTAATGACAGCCAAGCCGCCGACGTTTTTCGGCCAGCGGGTTTGCAAGTGGCTGGCAAGCCATGCCACACCGTCGACATCCAAGTGGTTTGTTGGCTCGTCAAGAAAAACAATGTCGTATTCGCCAGCCAAAAGGGCAGCGAGCGCTACCCTTCGTCGCTGACCACCAGAGAGGATCCCAACCTTCTGGTGCCAGTCAAGATCTGCAAGTAGACCTGAGAACACGTCTCTGATCTTTGGGTCTGATGCCCATTCAAACTCTGGTCTGTCCCCAACCACTGCTTCGGCAATTGAAATATCGTCGTCTATGACATCGACCTGAGTTAAAAACCCGATTCGCAAGCCACCGCGCCAGGTCACTCGCCCAGAGTCCGGTGCAAACTGCTTTGTGAGAATTTTTACCAGTGTCGACTTGCCGTCACCGTTTCGTCCAACGATTCCAATTCGATCACCGTCATTTATGCCGACCGTAACCCCGGTAAAGACTTCCTTGGTTGGAAACTCGTGGGTGATGACTTCGGCGCCCATTAGGTGTGCCATTAGTTCACAAGCTCCGCACTGCCGTTAGATGTCTTACAGACCATTGCACTAAATCCACTGGCAATAAATGCCTGATTCCAGGAATCAACTTCCTTAGGGTCCTTAGTAAGCATAAACAGGGTCGGACCCGAACCTGATACGAACGCCTTTTTGCCGGGGACGGTCTGGGCGATACCGACAAGATCTGGCCGAAGTGAATAGGCCGCAACCTCAAGGGAATTGTCGCCAAGAATCTTGCCGACACCTGACTCATAGTCAGACCTGACCTGATCCGGCGTCTTAGTCAGATCGCCAGCAGGGCGGAGCTGGTCAAACTCTTTGAAAACATCGGCCGTCGAAAGCCCCGGGGTGCTGAAAACCAGCAGCACAAACTGTTCTCCTAGAGGTTCAAGCGGAGTGAGTTCGATTCCTGTATCCAGCCCTAAAGCAGTTCCTCCAAGCAGGGCAAACGGAACGTCTGCACCAATCTTTCCCGCCACTTTAGAAAGCTCGGTTGAATCTAGATCTAGACCCCATGCGCGGTTTAGTGCAACCAGGCTGGCGGCGGCATCTGCAGATCCACCAGCCATTCCGGCAGCTGGAGGAACCTGCTTTTCAATCAAAAACCGCATGGGCTGGGGCTTTTCGATCCCCACGTGCTTGGCAAGCTCGAGCGCTGCCTTGATTACAAGGTTTGAGCCGTCAACGGGGATACGGTCCGCCTCGGCGATGTTCACGCCAACAAGCTCCACGGCCCAATCACTAGCGCTTTCAACACTTACCTTTTCAAAAAAGTCCAGTGCTTGGTAGATGCTGATCACACTGTGATGACCATCGGGCCTGACTGGGCCGGAAAGAAAAGCAAGATTTATTTTTGCCGGTGCAATAGCGCTAATCATTTGGCCTCCGCAATTGCAATGAACTGATTAATTATCAGCTGTTCGCCTCTAAATTTAGGATCAATGCCGGCTCTAACAAGTATCTCCTCAGCGATGGTTGGAGAACCTGCCCAGCTGGATAGAGACTGTCGCAAAGTTTTTCTCCGCTGACCAAAAGCGGCATCAATGACGGCAAAGACGGCTTTCCTGTCAGCTGTCCTAGCCTCAGTGTGCTCGAAATGCACCAGCGCCGAATCGACATTCGGAGCTGGCCAAAATACATTTCTCCCAATGTTTCCAGCCAATCTCGTCGGGCCATACCAGGACATCTTCAGACTTGGAGAGCCATAGTCCTTTGTTCCCGGGGATGCCGCTAAGCGATGAGCGACCTCGGCCTGAACCATTACCAAGCCCTTTTTGAGTGTCGGGAAGGTGGCCAAGAAGTGCAAGAGCACGGGTACCGAGATGTTGTAGGGAAGGTTGGCAACCAAAGCAGTCGGATCTTGCGGCAACTGATTAGCCTGCAGCGCATCCGCCAGAACTAGAGCGACAGTTTTACCGGGGGCATGCTGAGCAATTGTTATTGGCAGCTGATTGGCAAGCTTGGGGTCAATCTCAACGGCAATCACGCTTTCAGCCTTATCAAGCAAACCGAGTGTGAGAGACCCAAGACCCGGTCCAATTTCCACAACCACATCATCGGGAACCAGGCCGGCTGCGGTAACTATGCGATTGATGGTGTTCGGATCTATCACGAAGTTCTGGCCAAGTTTTTTGGTCGGTTTAATGTCCAACATTTCAGCTAACTGACGAATCTCTTTAGCTCCCAGCACTAGGACAACCCCTCGGACCAAGACCCATAGACATTCTCGGTGTTTTTGTTCAGCTGAACTGCAAGATCGGATGGACTCCAACCCATAAGCGACGCTATAAACCTGAGAGTGTGTGGAACAAGATAGGGCGCATTGGGCCTGCCGCGAAGTGGTTCCGGAGTCAAAAATGGTGCATCGGTTTCGACTAAAAGCTGACTGGGGTCAACCGCCATCAGCGAGTCTCTGAGGTGTTGATTCTTCTTGAAGGTCACGTTTCCAGCAAAGGACAAGAACCAACCGTTTTCCTTGCAAATTTCGGCTAGCTCCAAATCGCCCGAGTAGCAGTGAAATACTGTCCGCTCAGGCGCCCCAACTCTAAGCAAGGTCGCAACAACATCCGCGTGAGCATCGCGGTCGTGTATTTGCAGCGCCAAATCAAATTCCTTGGCAATGGCAATGTGCTGTTCAAAAGAGTGAGCCTGCATTGCAATTGCCGGCTCACTTTCGGTTCGAAAATAATCAAGCCCGGTTTCACCGACAGCTCTGACTCTGGGAAGTTTTGCTAGGGCAGCAATTTCCGAAATTGCGTCATCTAGCTCTTTTATCGACTCATAAAGCGGAGCCTCATTGGGGTGGATTGCTACCGCTGCAAGCAGCATTGGTTCTTTCGCCGCAATACCGGCTGAAAACTTTGAGCTTTCCAGGGTCACCCCAACCTGGACGGCTCCCAGCATGTTGACTTGACGCATCAAATCCAAGTGCTGAGCCACGCTCAGCGGTTCATCGCCGTCGGCAATTTCTAGATGAGTGTGATTGTCGTAAGTTCCGAATTCAAGAGGTTCAGGTAGCGGTGGGTAAAGACGCTTTGATTTCTCTTTGCCTTCAAAGCTGTTGCGAGTTCGCAAAAACTCGCTCATGCGCTCTCTTCTACCCTTGGGAACAGAGCTTCCAGCTCGCCTAGCTTCACCCCAGGCTGCAACAATCCCCAGGTCTCACAGGATGAAAGCGGTTGATCTGCGAGCTCGCCGAGTGAGCTGCCGATGGAATCCCAAAGCCTGCTGGTGGCCTTTGGCATCACCGGAGCTAGCAAGACAGCCAGACAACGAAGCCCTTCGATTGCCGTGTACAGAACAGTAGAAAGCCTTTCCTTGTTAGCGGGATCTTTTGCAAGCACCCAGGGTTGTTGGGTGGTGATGTAGCTATTAAGCTCATCAACCAGTGTCCAAATTTTCGCTATTGCCTCATGAGGTGCAATCTCAGTAATTGCAAGGTCAGCATCTTGGGTGGCCTTTGCGGCTATGGCAGAAACCTTGTTATCTGCATCGGAAAATTCTTTAGGCTTCGGGATAACTCCGTCAAAGTAGCGATTGACCATAGCCACCGTTCTGGAAGCCAAGTTGCCAAAGCCGTTTGCCAATTCTGAGTTGTACCTAGCTGAAAGGTCTTCCCAGCTAAACGAGCCGTCGGAGCCAAAACCAATTGCCTTCATGAAGTAGTAGCGGAAGGCATCTGAACCAAAGATGTCGGTTATCTGATTCGGAGATATTCCAGTCAATTTGGATTTCGACATCTTTTCGCCGCCGACGAGCAACCAGCCGTGACCAAAAACTTTCCGCGGTGGCTCAAGGCCTGCTGCCATGAGCATCGCTGGCCAGATAACAGCGTGGAAGCGCAAGATGTCCTTACCTACCACCTGAACATCGGCTGGCCACAGTGATTTCAGCTTTTCCTCGTCGCTGCCATAGCCAATTGCAGTGATGTAGTTCAGCAGGGCATCAAACCAAACATAGGTGATGTGCTCGGAGTCCCAGGGAATATCGATACCCCAGTCAAAGCGCTCCTTTGACCTGGAAATAGATAGATCACTGAGGCCTGACTTTACGAAAGAAACAACTTCGTTTCTCGCGGATGCCGGTTGAATAAAAGTTGGATTCTTTTCGTAGTGATCCAAAAGCTTTTCTTGGAACTGGCTCAACTTGAAAAAGTAATTAGTTTCGTTGAGCTGCTCGACCGGCTTGGAGTGAATCGCGCAAACCCGCTGTCCAGCCAAAGCATCGGTACCGTCAATCAGGTCGCCGTCATTTTTGTACTCTTCACAGCCAAGGCAGTAATTTCCTTGAAATGACCCCTGGTAGATGAAGTCATCGTCATAGAGCTTTTGCAAAAACTTCTGAACGGCCACTTGGTGGCGCGGCTCAGTTGTTCGAATAAAATCTTGGCTATTGATGTCAATAGTTTCTAAAAGCGGAAGCCAGGACTCGGTGACCAACTTGTCGGTCCAAGTTTTTGGATCCGTGTTGTTTCCAAGAGCAGTGCGCAAAACTTTCTCACCGTGCTCATCGGTTCCAGTCAGCAGAAAAGCATCTTCTCCGCGCTGACGGTGCCACCTGGTCAGCACATCACAGGCCACTTCGGTATAGGCGTGACCGATGTGCGGGGCGTCGTTGACGTAAAAGATCGGCGTAGTTACATAAAAGGACTTGGACACTTGAGATATCTTAGGCTTTAGCTTGCAATGCGTGCTGGTAGATGGCAGATTTCGAGGCGCTGAATTTATCCGCCAGTTCCGCGCTTGCCTGCTTTAGGCCCATTCCAGACTCCGCCAACAAAAGCGCGTCTTTCCCCAATTGCTCGTAATCGAGGTCGTCTGCACCTGCCCCCGAAACCACTAAGACCATCTCCCCCTTTGGGGCTTTTTCGGCCCATTCGGCTAGTTCTTGGATCCTCCCACGCTTTGTTTCCTCAAATTTCTTGGTTAGCTCACGCGAAACGCTGGCTAAGCGATCACCGCCGAAGACCTTGCTTGCGTCTTTGAGGCTCTCCAGAATGCGATGCGGTGCTTCGAAAAAAACCATGGTTCGCTTCTCGGTTATCAATGACTCAAACATTCGAACTCGTTCGCCGGATTTTCTTGGCAGAAAGCCTTCGAAGCTAAACCGGTCTGTTGGTAGGCCCGAAACTGCGAGCGCCGAAACTACAGCCGATGGCCCTGGAACAATTTGGACCTCGACGCCCGCATCCGCGCAAGCTCTCACGAGCAAGAAACCTGGATCGGAAATTGTCGGCATACCGGCGTCGCTGACCAAAACCACGGTCGCCTCGTTGGCTAACCCAACCAGTTCCTCAATGCGATTACGCTCATTGTGCTCATGGAGGCTAAAAAGTTTGGCGGTCAGGGTGATCCCCAACCCCCGGCAGAGTCGCTTCAGCTCTCTGGTGTCCTCAGCGGCAATAAAGGTGGCTTCAGTAAGGGTTCGCTCCAGTCGCTTGGAGGCATCAGAAAGATTTCCAATTGGAGTGGCCGCGAGTATCAACACGCTAAGCAAACTAGCATCTAAGCGTGATATCAGCAGCAATTCGTGTCTCAACCAAATTGGGTAATCATCGCCGGTTCGGGCTTGTTTCCACGCTCGTTATAACCCTGATCGGGCTGCTGGTCCGATTTGCGAATCTCGCTAACCCTCGCCTGCTTGTATTTGATGAGACCTACTACGTAAAGGACGCCTACACCCTTGGTCTATTTGGGTCCGAGCGCAATTGGCAGGCCGGTGCGAATGCAAGCTTTGAAATGGGGAACTTTTCTGGCTTTTTGGATGCCGCCGCCTATGTAGTGCACCCACCTTTCGGCAAGTGGATTATCTGGCTTGGCATGCAGCTATTCGGAGCTGACTCAGCCTTTGGCTGGCGGTTTGCAACGGCCCTACTTGGCACCCTGATGATTCCGCTGGTGATACTCATTGCCAGAAGATTGATCGGGTCTAACTTTTTTGCTGCTGCTGCTGGCCTCATGATGGCACTAGAGGGAATCTCAATCACGCTGTCTCGAACGGCAATCCTCGATGGGATTCTGGCATTTTTTGCACTGCTGGCTTTTTACTTCGTTGTTAGAGACGAGAGTGCTTGGCGGGAAAGACTGCGTCGAACTAGATCCAATGCCCTGGTCATAAGGGGATGGCTACTACTGGCGGGAGTCGCGCTGGGGCTTGCCACAAGCGTGAAGTGGTCTGGGCTTTACTTCTTGGCCGCATTTGGCCTCTACACATTCGTGGTTGATCTTTACCTTAGAGGCCGGTTGGGCATGCCCCGGGTTCTGGCGATTGGTCAGGGAGCACTGAACTCGGTTGTGCTTCTGGTTCCAGCCTTTGTCGTGTATGTGGTCAGCTGGTTTGGCTGGATTATTGGTAGTGATGGTTGGGGCAGAAATGCCAAGCCAAGCTGGTATGAGTCGCTTTGGGATTACCACCTCAACGCCTACTCCTTCCACGCTGGGCTGATAAGCCCTCACCCATACCAAGCAAACGCTTTCGAGTGGCTTTTGAGCCTGAGACCAACGGCCCTGTTTTTTGAGCGCTACGAGGCATCCAGCGCCTGTGGACTACTGACTGATTGCACCGTGGCCTTGACCGCAATCCCCAATCTCATAATCTGGCTAGCAGGGCTGTTGGCGATTATTTGGCTGGGTTTTAGAAATATCCGAAGGTTTGACCCGAAAAGCTTTGCCATGCTGACCGGTTTTCTAGCCGGCTGGTTGCCATGGGTTTTCTATCTCGAGCGCACCACTTTTCAGTTCTACGCCGTTGCCTATGCCCCATACCTCGTGCTTGCTCTGGCTTTTGGAATGCACGCCTATTGGCGTAAAGGAGTTGTCTGGAGACTAAAGGGTAGACCTGGAGCACTCGTGGTTCTGATTAGCGCTGTGGTTATCTTCGCGCTTTATTTCTTATCAATCTGGATAGCACTGCCGGTCCCAGATTTTGTCTGGCGAATGCAGATGCTATTTCCGTTTTGGATTTAGCTAACCTTTTTCCCTTTGACACGAGTGGCAAGAAGTGACCAAACGGTTGTCACAACTAGTGTGCTCAAAATAACCATTAGTGACAGCTCAGTTGAAATCTCCGGAATTACCGTGATCGCTTCTCCGCCGTTTATGAAAGGAACTTCGTTTTTGTGAAGTGCGTGGATTACCAGCTTGATGCCAATCCACCCAAGTATCAGGCTCAGTCCAAACCCTAGATAGCGCAGTCGCTGCATTAGGCCGCTGAGCAAGAAATAAAGCTGCCTTAGACCTAGCAATGCAAATGCGTTCGCGACAAAAACTATGTAGGGCTCATTGGTTAGGCCATACACCGCGGGGATGCTGTCAAGGGCAAACAGTAGATCAGTGAAGCCGATCGCCACCATAACCAGCAACAATGGCGTGATTACTCGCTTACCGTTTTCGATGATTACCAGCTTCGTGCCGTGGTACTGACTGGTTGACCGAAAACGCTTTTGAATAAAGTGGGTAATTCTTCCGCCCTCGAACTCATTTATCTGGTCATCTGGCTTCAAGTCCTTGGCGGTGTCCTTGATTAGCTTGATTGCCGTCAACAGCAAGAAGGCCCCAAAAGCGTAGAAGGCCCAGCTGAAGTTCTCGATAAATGCAGCGCCCGCGGCAATGAATATGCCTCTCAGCACAAGGGCTATGACAATTCCAATGAGCAGCGCCTCTGACTGAAGCCTCCTTGGCACCTTGAACTGAGTGAAGATGACCAAAAAGACAAACAGATTGTCCACCGATAAAGCTTTCTCAGTGATAAAGCCACCGAGATACTCACCGGCATACTGCCCCGGCCATAACAGCCCAACCACAAGCGTGAACAAGAGGGCAAGGGATATATAAATCGCGCTTTGGATTGCGGATTCCCGAAAGCCTGGCTCATGAGGATTCCGAACCTGGTAGATCAGATCACCGAGGATTACTAACGAGAAAGCGCCTATGGTAATTAACCAGACCCAAATATCTACGTTCATAACCTTCGACTTCCAGGTCGCCGGAATAAACAACCTGCGCCAATTGTAGGTAATCTTTCTAGTGGCGAAAGGCTTTGTATGCGCGTATTGATTTCTGGGGCATCAGGACTGGTGGGGACCGAACTTTCTAAGCAGTTGCTTGCCTTGGGATATGAACCAGTTGCCCTAGTTAGGCGCGAAGTCAGAAACAGTAGCGAAATTAGCTGGAAGCCAGGAGTTGAGGCACTTGACTCCAGCGTCATGGAATCCGTCGATGCGGTAGTAAATCTTGGTGGGGCAACAACCGGAAGAATTCCATGGACTAAGAAGTACATGAAGCTACTTATTGCATCCAGAATCGATTCAACCAGGACGCTTGTGGGGGCGATAAATAACGCCAAGAACCAACCAAAGGTTTTGGTAAGCGGATCAGCTTCCGGCATCTACGGAGACCGTGGAGATGAGCTGCTGACCGAAGATTCCGGCCGAGGCGATGGCTTTCTCGCCGACCTGGCTTCATCGTGGGAAGCCGAAGCACTGCTGGCTAATACTCGAGTAGTGCTCGCAAGAACCACCTTGGTAATGAGCAAAAAACTAGGCGCTCTGGGTCGCCTCTTGCCTTTCATGAGGGCTGGGGTTGGATTTTCGATTGGACGAGGCAACCAATGGTGGGCCTGGATTAGCCTCGAGGACGAAGCCCGAGCAATAATTCATTTGATAAACAACGAGGAAACAACAGGGGCCTATAACCTGACCGCTCCAGAACCTGCTACCTGCAAGCAAATGGTCGATGCACTTGGCAAGGCGCTCCGCAGGCCAACTTTCCTGAAAGCCCCAGCCTGGGCAATGAATCTGTTCATAGGAGTCGCTGCCAAAGAATTACTCTTGTGCTCTCAGAAAATGAGCTCCCGGAAACTGAGCGATTCAGGATTTAAATTTACGCATCCAACTTTGCAACAGTCGGCTGAATACGTAGTCCGCTAATTATTTCTTAGCTGCTGGCTTTGCTGCTGGCTTTGCTGCAGTGGTCTTTGCGGCTGGCTTTGCTGCTGCCTTAGCAACAGGCTTCTTTGCTGCAGTGGTCTTGGCGGCTGGCTTGTTTACTGCAGGCTTAGCAGCCACTGTCGCAGAAGCTGGCTTTTTACTGCCGGTTGATTTCTTGGCGGTGGAAGCAGATTTCGCAACATTTGTGGCCGCCTTTTCGACCTTAGTTAGGGCCTCTGAAGCCACTTCCTTCGCGGCCTCCCGAGCTTCATGTGCAACGGTTTTGGCAGAGCTAGAAGCTGCTTTACCGGTACGTGAAAAGAAGTTCTTGATCGAATCAAGCAGGCTCATTGAGGTCTCCGTAGGTTTGTAGTGGATGATAGAAAGCTTAGAGGTCTTTAGCTAGATTGCCCGACGACGAGCCAAAATTTCATCTATTTCTTTTGAAGCCAAGGACTTTTTGGGGGCAGAAATTTCTATCACCTCTGCCATGGGCTGAACCAGTTCACCCTGCCTGTCTTTTGACAACGGCAACGGAACTGGGTTCGGGCTCCACTGCCTGTCCTTGGCAATTTGGGCCTGAGTCTTTGATGCATTAGCCCTGACCCGCTGCCTGGTGCGATGGATATTTCCGGCAAGCTTTGCAGCCTGATTTGCGGCTGCACGTTGAATGAAAAGTGCTGTAATGCTGGTGACAGTTGTAATTACAAAGCCAAACCACCAAGAGCTCTCGGCGGTTGCTGCAACCAGCGATGCCACGGCTCCGAGGCCCGCCAAGATAAACGCGATTGAAAAACTACGCTGGGTAGCAATTAGCCTTCGTAGCCGATCATCCTCAGTCACTGCTCTAGATTTCCGCTCGGTCCGCTGGGCTACTCTGACTAATTTAGTCGTCTCTTTTATCTGGGACCTCTTTGCGTAACCCGGAACAAAGATGAAAAGCCAAACCACAGCTGCCAGCACAAGGGTTATGCCGCCGAGGCTTGCAGAGTTTTCCATGAGTACCAAGATATGGCCCGCTAGGTAAAACCCGGCTATTGACCGCCAGTGTTTTGAACTCTAGACAGCAAAGAGCCCGTTAGCTCTTCGGTTGTAATTGCGAAAATGTGATGATCGCGCCACTGACCATCGATGTGGATAAAGCGCTCCTTGGTTCCCTCTTGGCGCAAACCTAGCTTCTCGACCACTCTCAACGATGCCGTGTTTTCGGGTCTGATATCTATCTCTACTCGGTGAAGGCCGAGATCACCAAAGAGGTAGTCGATTGCTATTGCTACCGAAACAGGGACAATTGACCGGCCGGCCGCGCTTTTGGTGATCCAATAACCGATGGTTGCCGAAGACACTGAGCCGTAAAGAATATTTGCAACATTCAGCTGCCCAACGACTTCGCCCTCGTACTCCATCACCAGAGCAAGTCCGTTGCCACTATGGGTTTGGGTAATAAGTGAGCGGATCATCCAACGGACATCGAGCGGATATCGGATTCCCGGGGTGGTTGCCTCCCAGGGCACTAGCCATTCTCGATCGGCAATCAACAGTTGTCGGAGCACCCTGAAATCCCGCTTGGTAAGAGCCCGAAGCGTAATGTCACCGTGAGTCAATGGAAGAAATCTCTGCACGCTGGCAAGATTACCGCTATGGATACAGGAAGCGCCAAGCAAAAGCTCCGCAATGAAATAAATCTGCAGCGGCCACAATCATCCGCAGGCCTTCTGGAACAACTCCGTGGTCTCGCCCAAAGCACCCAGGCCAGAAAAATAGCCAGCTACAGTCCACTTGTAAATGAGCCCGACCTAAGAGCGTTCAACGACTGGGTGGAAGAGAGCTTTGATCTCTACTACCCGAGAATAATCGGCGACCATCTGGAATTTGCTCAGGGGCCACTTGCGGCTGGAAACTTCAAGACCTTGGAGCCCACTGGTCCAGCAATAGACCCGGTTGACATTGACCTTGTCTTGGTTCCAGCATTGGCGGTTGATCTTTTGGGAAATCGGCTTGGCAAAGGAAGGGGCTTTTATGACCGATGGCTAGAAGTCGCCGGTGGCCTCAAGGTATATGCGGTTGTTTTTGACTCAGAAATCCTAAACCTGGTGCCGCACGAGAATCATGACAAGAAAGTAAACGGCATTGTCACTCCAACCAGGGTGATAGCAATTTAGTCTGGTTAGAATCTACTCGGAGGACAAATGCCGAATTACAGCTACGTATGCAGGTCATGCGAGCATGCCCTCGAGGTGCATCAGTCTTTTGCTGAGGACGCCCTAGTCAACTGCCCCGAATGCTCAGGGGAACTTAGAAAACAATTCGGCAACCTTGGGGTCAGCTTTAAGGGCGCAGGCTTTTACAAGAATGATTCCGCCAGCCCTGAGCCAAGCAGCTCAGAGAGTTAACCAGTCAACTAACCCCAGTGCGGGGGCTTGTCGTCTCTCAGCCTGTCATCATTCGAATCATCCTCATGGCCCCAGGCCCCGCTGCTGTCCTCGAAAGCCCGATCCTCAAACAGCGGCTGAGCCTTCCTCACAAGGTCAACGCCCAGTGACACTGCGATTCGATTGGCGACATCTTGAGGTTTAGCAAATATCTCGAGTGCGTGCACACGCTGATACTCCCAGCCCATGGATCTCAAAAGTCCTGGCCTTAGTCGAAGTTTTTCATCCCAGCTCTCACCAACAAGAGCCCAGTCCGGGTCCACTACGGCTGCTCTTTTTCCAAACGAAACCGCAAGCCCAATGCGGCTACCAAAATTCAAGGCAACTTTTAGCCCGAGCTTCTGCAATCGAAGTGCCAGGTCTGTTAGCAGCGGATCAGCCTGCCCCTCTGAAACGTCACTCATGAAACTGGGGGCAATTAGGTCTTTGAGCCAGCGCTGATTCTCCGGTAACCCTCCGGCGGCAAAATCTTCAAAGTTGTAGCAAGAAACGACGGTCATGCGTTTTCTGGCTGCAACAATCTGGTTGACCATCCAACGACTGGCGTTGCCAAAGTTGAAATCGCCCAGGCTTCCAGAGATTTTTCCCTCTGAAGTGCGGCCAAAGCCAACCGAGAATATCACGCGGTCTGCCAGTCGATGAGTTAGTTCGCTCATGCTGATACATTCAAATTGTTCCCTGCCGTGCGAGTCAAAAAACTCGGCAAGCTGCGGCTGTTTGTAGGTTTCTTGGCGAACTAGCTGGTCGATGCGCTCGGCATGAACCCTGGATGAAGTGACGACCATGAGCGACTCTTCCGGTGTCCATCTGGCGTGGCTCATTACCAGCTCGGCAACTCGATTTACTTCTGAATCTAAAGACTCAGTGGCCCCCTCGATGGTACTTGGGGCATTGGCGTCGTCCGTTATTTCGACCTGCTCGAAATTATGCGAACCAAAAAGTTGCCCGGCAGCCGGCTCCAGAACCAGGCGAGAATTGTAGAAATTATCGTTCAAGTACTTTCCAAGAACTTGGCCTTCGATTCTGTAGTTTCGGCTAATTGCCATGGAGCCGAAGATCCCTGACACCAAATCAAACACTGACTGCCGATCAGTTTCCACGTGGGTTTGGTTGGCCCTTGCCACGGTGTCGAAGTTCTCCGGAGACGCAATTACTGGATCTCCGAAGGCAATAACCTGGCCGGCCCTAGAAAGCGCCTGTTGGGCCTCTGCAACGCCCGCAGAGGATGAGTCCAAGACCACGACCAGGTCGAACTTTTCAGCCTCGTCAAGTTCGTGCAGTCGGTACGGAGAAACCAAAACGGCAGGAACCAATGCTCTATAGAGTTCTCCCCCGGCCGTAAAAGCAGCTTTGAGCTCTAGTTTCTTGGTCCTTAGCTGAGCTCGTAACGCGTCAGCCTGGGCTGGATGCTTAGCAATCGCAGCATGCCAAAACTGCCCTAATTGATACCGGACATCAGCAAGACCTTGATCAATAAGGTCATCATTAGCTTTCTCAAAGTCACTTTCTAGCTTGGCAATTGCCTCTGCGGTGTAATCCAGGACCCTTGAGTCCGATTGGATAATTGCCTCAAGTGCGGACTGCCAACAGGTCAGCTCGAATTCTTGCTGTAGCTGTTCGAATTCAGGCCTGGTTTTACTGACTTCCTTCGTAAACTGACCCAGTCCCAGGGCAACCAGCTCCTTGGAAATTGGCAGCCGCTCCATGTAGCGATCTAGGCCGTCAGTTTTTGTTGCTAACTCCTCAAGAGTGACCGCCAATTGATCTAAGTCTGTGCGGGTCAACAAAGTTATGTCTGGGTCAGGATTCAAGTGGCGCTGCAGGGTTTCCAGCACCTCATAGATATGTTGGAACTTCAACTGCACATCACTTAGCCCCAGCGGCACAGTTGGAGGGGCCTGGGTCAAGTTGATTTCAGACCAGTTTACTCGCTGTTTTTCGGCTTCCACCAGCGCCTGGTGCAGGTTGGCCACCGCAGCACCTGGTCGAAGATAACCCTTGGCTAACTTCCTAAACCGCCTGCGCTGTGCCCCGGATAGCTCGCCACGATCTCCTCTGGCTGCCGTTGCACTAATCATCTCCTGGAGTGAGCGATCGAAAATCTCCGGCTTGAATTTATCTAGAGTTTCCCTGATGCCAATTAGTAGATTTAGCTGGTGCGACCAGTCTTCAACTGTTTTACTGACCGACAGATCCAGATCGGTTAGGTAAAGACTTATTTGATACTTGAGCAGCCGAAACTCCTCCCCCGCAAGTGACTTGGCAGCAGCAACGGCCGCACTTATTTCAGATTCGGATTCGAATTTCGCCTGAAACCAAGGGCCATCTTCCGGCGAGGTTGCAAACAAACCGGCTTCGTGAGCGCGGTTTAGAAGATCCGAAGAGTCTTGGCGAATCGTGGGTAAAGCCTCAGGGTTGATTCGTGCGCTATTTACAGGGGCTGCCGGCAGTGAAGCCAAGGTTGCCAACTTTTCAAGTGCCTCAATCACGCTAATACCAAGAGTGTTGGACTTGGACTGCACTTCGGAAAAATACTGTTCGACATCTATTTTTCGCTTGGCCACTAAAGCTTTAGCAGCCTCGAGGTTTCCAGGAGTTGCCTTCTCGTTTCTTGAAATTGCCGCAACGGTGTCACCCCAGCTTTCGCTCTGCCTCACGGCCAAGCCCGGCAGTCTGGAATGGCTGAGTCGCTCCGCCACCTCGTCCAAGGTCTGCTGGCGCGGCGCGATAATCAGGGTTCGTTTTTGGGAGATTGCTAGGTTCGCCAGCAGGTTCAGCAGAGTCTGAAGGTAACCACAGCCCGGCAAGGTTTCTACAGCAAAGCTGTTGCCAGCAAGCGCCCTGTCGATTACCCGCTGCTGATCGGCGTCGGCGTTCAGCACCAAAGTGCAGGCAGTGGTAGAATCTTCAACGGCGGGCGCAGCTATCTTGCCGGTTAATTGCATGATTAGGGCGGAAGAAGTTTCTGGCTCCAGCTGCTGGCTGAGGGTTAGGTCAGGTACGAAATTGCCCAGCACCAGTAGTTTTTCGATTTCAACGTCTGGGCTCTGAATCAGCTCGGAAACCAAGGAAAGCACCCCGGTCGGGATCAAGTCGGTTTGACCTTGACTTACGGCAACCAGGTCCGAAATTCGAAAGTCGCTGCGATAGCTTCTGATCAGGCTAACTAGCTCAGGATTGATCCTTGGAGTTGGGTCTACCCGTAGTTCAAAGTCTTCACCCTTTGGCAATAGGTGACTTCGCCATAGCAAAATTGGCATCTTGCTGGCTCCGATTGAGACCAGCCCACCCGCTATGAAAAGAGCGTCAACGCCAAAATTTCGTTCGATGCGGTCGGATTTTTTTAAAATTCTGCGCGAAGTGTTCAGCGCTCTTGACTGAGCAACTCCATCTCTTACCAGATTAGAGATCGTGGAGCTTCGAGCAGATTCAAGTTGAGCCAAACCACCCGGATGAGACCTAGTCAAATCGACTTGGCCAAAGCTCGAGGCTTCGAACTGCGCAAGCGGGTTTATGCCGCCAATGCTGCGCCGCTGCTTGTGCCAAAGCTCTAATAACTCATTGCGTTCCACTTGCCAAATACTAGAAGGGAACCGCTGAAACGACAGTTTGCCTTGCCCGCGGAGCTGTAACTGGCATTCGTGCTGCAAATGCTTCATGCCTTGAGCAATTTCGGCCTCGGGCAAATACCCGGTCACTCTTATTGATCCAGGACCTTGCTGTGCGGCCAGGTACTCTGGGAATTCTGGGACAGCGAAAGCCTAGTAATCTATAAGCGCTGCTGGCCCCGTAGCTCAGTGGATAGAGCAACGGTTTCCTAAACCGTGTGTCGGGTGTTCGATTCACCTCGGGGCCACTTTTTTAGAAAAATGTTGGCCATGCAAAAGGGCGTGATAACCGCAAGGTCATCACGCCCTAAAGCTTTTAATCTAGCGGTTAGTAAATAGCCACTACAAACAAAACGATTGTTGCTGCAGCGAAAACTGCCATCGCTGCTTGAGTCAGGCTAACGAAGCGGGCTGAGGAGGCAATCGCGGTTTCGAGTGCAGAACCCGAAGCCTTCATGTCCTTGATCAACGCCGATCCCTCTCGAATGGCTGCGAACTGATTTATCAATGACAGTGCGCCAGTTGTAACTAAGACTGTTACTGCGAACAGCTTTACTTCAGTGCTTGCTCCAATAAATGTTCCGGTTGCTACCAAATAAAGAGCGACCGCCAACATAATCACTGATGACATTTGCGAGTTGATGATGCTTTTTCTCAAGGTGTTCCAGGTTCCTACAAGTGCAGTTGAGTCCATTTTGACTTCCTTTGTTTGGGCGCTTGACTTTGAGTATTGCGTGTCTCACCGCACAAAAGTCTAACTCTTTGCGAGACGATAAAATGGGGTTTGGACGAACCCAAGTTGCCATGTCACCATGGCCCAGTAAGCACCGTCGCAATTACTCCGGATAGCTGAAAAGCTCACCGATCTGGACCTCAAGCGCTTTTGCAAGCGCGAATGCGAACTCTAATGACGGCGAATACTTGCCGTTCTCTATGGCTATCAGGGTTTGCCTCGATACTCCAAGCTGACTTGCCAGTTGCTCCTGAGTCAAGTCTTTGGCCACGCGGTGCTGGCGCACCTGATTGGTTATTTTCGTGGGTCTAGTCACCTAGACACCCTTGCGGTAAAACCAAATTTTCGCGATGTTCATCGCAATGCTCGCCAAAAGGCCACCAAAAAACAAGACGTGGGCAATCTCAAAAAAGCCAACTTCAAAAGCAGCCAAGGCCAGAGCTGCTAGGGCAACCACGCTCATTATGTTCATGCCTGTGGAGTTAGAGCGACGGCTAATGTCCTTATCCCGAACATCCACTAGGCCTGGACTTCGAGTGTCGTTTTGAACCGCTGGATTCTCAAGGGGAATAGGCCTGCCGGACCTTTCCGCGATGACCGGTCGAACGTGCGCAGCGATAACTGGGGTGACGTGAGCCGAAACAACAAGAACAATTTGGGCCACGATAGAAAACAATATGCTCAAGAGGAAGACTGAGACTAATACCCAACCGTATTCAATCTCGCTCACATCCTTTTGGGCCAGTTGACCCAAGAGCCATGCCGAGTAGCCAATAAGCACTGCTAAGTTTGCGAGCAGTTCTGCCCAGACGGTTTTTTCTTGATGATTCATTTCGCTCCAATGTAAAGAATTTCTTACATTATGTAAAAGATTTTTTACATTGTCAAATTTAGTTACGCAGCCTTTGCTTGTAGCGCCAAAAACTCGCTCCACTGTGGAAGTGGCCTCTCGGAACCCCTCACACTCCAGACCGTTCCGGTTGGCATCTTCGGCATTACCTTCAAATTCCAGCCGATTTCTGCAGGAGTGCGGTTTCCTTTTGAGTTATTGCACTCAAGGCAGCAAGCCACCAGGTTCTCCCAGGTATCCTTACCACCGCGTGATTTGGGCATGATGTGATCGATGGTGTTGGCGGGACCAGCGCAGTAGCCACAGCGTTGAGAATCTCGTCTAAGCACGCCGCGCCTGGACACCGGGACTCTTCTGGCATTCGGAATTCTGACATATCTGGAAAGCAAAATAACCGAGGGCATTTCAAATTCTTGGCTGGCGCTTCGAACTACTTCGTTGTCGATTCCAGCCAGAACTGTGGCTTTTTCATTAAGGACTAGAACCAGGGCTCGCTTGAAAGACACGACAGCGAGGGGCTCATAGCCGGCGTTTAGAACAAGGGTGCGCATTTATTCATCTCCGATCAAAATCGCCAGCACGGCCTGCCGACATCGGAATTGACCCTGGGTAATAAAAAACGCGCCGCAATAATGCGACGCGTAGATTCTCCCAAATGGATATGAAGGGGTACTGGCACAGGTGTATCCAGATCCCATACATGGCTGGCATGCTCGCTGGCATCTGCACTCCTTCCCCGAAGATAAAGAATCAATACTTATAAAAATAGTATGCGGGTTAAGTGAGTTAAGTGTTTAGAAACGCTAAGGAGGAGAAGTGAGGTTCTTGAGCTAATTTTCTAGTTTTTGATTTCTGCCAGTCGGACGAGGTGGTAGCGATCCGTGAAAATCGGAGCTAACTTCACGCGGTCACCCGGTTGAGGTGCGTGATAAAAATTGCCGTTGCCGGCATAAATGCCGTTGTGACTGAAGTCGTTAAAGATCACTATGTCGCCGGGCAAAGCGTCTTCAGTCGAAATCTTGGTTGCCATTTTGGCCTGCTGGTAGACACTGTGCGGAAGCTCAACTCCGAATTGGGAATAAACAAACAGCACGTAACCGGAACAGTCAATGCCTCCCGGGGTCTGTCCGCCGAAGACGTAGGGCGTTCCAACCAGTTCGGCCGCAGACTTCATTAGATTGGCGCTGGTGACACTTGTAAACCTTGGGCTGGCTAAATAATCAGCGGCTCGCGGGCCCTGATAGTAATAAATTCTAGATTTTGATTCGACCTGGAATTCTGAAGCTTCGGCCGGGGTGTAGTCACCTCTTGAGAACTCCACTGCCCTGACGGTTGCGACCGAAAGCCCCTGGCTCGGAGCGGAAATTTGAACCATCTCAGAATCTCTTGCCAGGCCTGAAGCTGCCGTAACTTCAGGCGCAAATCCGTAAGAAGGCAGTGCTGTGGTGGCTAATAGGCCGGTAGAAGCAACCATCGTCATGAATGTGCGGAACGAGTGCCGCTGCACTTTTGCAGATTTTTTTCGCTCGCCATATCGCAGGTGTCTGCGACTATTTAGTGAAGCGTCAGCACTTGCTGAATTCAATAGGAGTCCTCTAAAAAACTTTCTTTGGTTCTTCCGTAAAAAAGTATAACTACGAAACTTTCGAAACACCTAAAAATAAATGCTGGCCAATGCTTGTGTCAACCAGCAAACCTTCTGTGAGGCCGGCTGCCACAAGGAGCCAACCTTGGTCTTGGGTTGAAAGTGTGACCTTGGCACCCGGAACCAGTGAGATTTCGGCTAATTGATTCAAGAAAGATCCATCCAACTGCAATGGCTCTCCGATTCTTACCACCTCATACTCGCCAGGCTCGAGAGAGACTAGCGCGGCGCACTCTCGAATATCCGCGGGCGCAAGGCCCAAAAGTTCAAGCCCGGGTACTGGCATGCCAAAAGGTGAAACGCTCGGGTTTTTAAGTAAGCCAATGAGTTTTCTCTCTACGGACTCGCTCATCACGTGCTCCCAGCGACAGGCCTCGTCATGAATGCTTGACCACTCAAGCCCAATTACCTCAAGCAAAAGCTGCTCGGCCAGACGGTGCTTACGCATCACTTCAACGGCGGTCAATCGCCCCTCGTCGGTGAACTGCAGCTGGCGATCATCCAGCAGCCTAAGCAGTCCGTCTCGCTCCATTCTGGCAACTGTCTGGGAGACAGTTGGTCCGGAGTGATCTAGTCGTTCGGCGATTCTGGCACGCATGGGGGGAATGCCCTCCTCCTCAAGCTCGTAAATAGCCTTGAGGTACATTTCGGTGGTGTCTATGAGGTCAGTCATCAATCCCTCTTCGTCGCTAAGCCCAGACTTCTTATTGCAATACTAAACTTGACCCTATGCCAGAGATCATGATTCCAGAGTCAATCAAACCCCTAGACGGAAGATTCGGTTGCGGACCCTCGCGAATACGGCCTGAGCAACTGAAAGCATTTATTGACTTTGGTAGTCAGTACATGGGCACTAGTCATCGCCAGCCACCGATCAAAAACCTAGTTGGAGATCTAAAGCAGGGACTATTGGACATGTTCCACGCTCCAGCTGGCTACGAAATAATTATGGGCAACGGTGGCGCATCGGCATTTTGGGACGCTGCAGCGTTTTCACTGGTTGAGAGAAAGGGCCAAGCCCTAGTTCATGGCGAGTTTGGAAATAAGTTTGCGAACATCCTTGGAGCACCTTGGTTAGATCAGCCCACTGTCATCTCAGTTGAGCCTGGATCTCGCGGTGACCTGATCGCTGAAGAGGGCGCGGACGTCTACGCCTACCCTCACAACGAAACTTCATCCGGTGTAGTTACCGACGTGAGGCGGGTGAAAGGTGCTGACGAAGACGCACTGATGCTCACCGACGCGACAAGTGCTGCTGGTGGAATTGATTTTGATCCGAAGCAAACCGATGTTTATTACTTTGCACCTCAGAAAAACCTTGCCTCGGACGGTGGTCTCTGGATAGCCCTGGTTTCTCCAAAGGCGATTGGTCGAATTGAACAGGTCGCAGCCTCCGGGCGCTACATCCCAAACATATTGAGCCTGCAGCTAGCTCTTGATAACGCAAGACAAAACTTCACGCTAAACACCCCTTCGCTGGCAACGCTGTTCTTTGCAAACAACCAAGTTGAATGGATAAACAGCAACGGTGGCTTAGCTTGGGCCGACAGTAGAACCAGGGAAAGCTCGGACTTGATTTATGACTGGGCCACAAAAACCGACAAGACTCACCCTTTTGTTGAAAACCCGGCCCATCGGTCGCAGGTTGTAGCAACGGTCAACTTTGACGATTCGATAGATGCCTTGGCGATTGCCCAGATACTTCGAGAAAACGGAATTGTGGACACCGAGCCATATCGAAAGCTCGGCAAGAATCAGCTCAGAGTTGCAACCTTTGTTGCTACCGAACCGGCCGAGGTTCAGCGGTTAATTAGTTCAATTGAATACGTTTTGGAGAGGATCTAGATGCGCTTTTATTTGAAACTTAGTGAGCGAGATGCTGAGCCAAACCCCAAGGCTCTGGACTCAAAGCCGCTTATAAAAACAGGCCTACTAATTTGGATCCTGATCTTCATCGGGCTCGCTGCGTTTTATCCGGCGCTGTCGGACGCGGGTCTTCAGTGGTGGCTGCATACTTCCGTCGTCGGAATTGTCCTCGGAGTCACCGGACTTTACGTCATCCGTAACGACTAGAGCCTTTATTAGCTCGTCCGCTTCGGCATCAGTTTTGGCCTTACCCTCTGCTCTTAGCTGCTTCCTGAATTCACTTAGCCTCTCGGACCAAGGCACCCACTCAGGTGCCAATAGCGCATCCTCGGAGGCAACTAGGTTCAGCTCAGAAATTGTCGCGGGCTTCCGCTTGTCCGGCTGAGTAAGGGTTACCAACCAGTGCCAACCGCTATAGCCACGCATTTGGCAAAGATAACGCAGTTCAATCACGCCCTTAGCTGGCTCGGTCTCGCTGACGAAATCACCGTAGCTGTCCGATCGAAGCTCAGCTAGCATCAGCTCACTTGCCAGTTCTGCATTCTTAGCCTTCAAGCTCTTCCGCCACCCTGCGCAATAATTGCGCTACTTTTTTGCCGTGTGCTGCTTCAGGGTATTTTCCCCGTTTAAGATTTCCGCCGACCTGGTCCAAAAGACCAATTAGGTCTTCAGTAATGATCGCGAGATCTTCCGCCGGCTTGCGGTTCGGCGACGTAAGCGTCGGCACCTCTAACACCCTTACCGACAACGCCTGAGGGCCCTTGCGACCATCGGCTATGCCGAATTCGACGCGACTGCCCGGCTTGATCGTGTCAGTCCCAGTTGGAAGCGCACTGGCGTGCAGGAAGACTTCGGAACCGTCATCGCCCGCGATGAACCCAAATCCCTTTTCGTCATCAAAAAACTTTACTTTGCCGGTCGGCATGCTTCCTACTTTCAACTGGTCGGCAATTAGTGTATCTGAAAGGTTAGAATTATCTGATGGCCAAAAATCAAAAGCGACCCCAAATCGAAACAACTTTGGCCTACATGGCCGTTGGCGTGATTGGCGTCTCCATTTTTTCCATGTTGCTAACTCTTGGTCTAAGCGCCCTTGGCTTTAATAGCTTTCCTGTGCTTTTTGCTCAATTGCCACTCATTGGATTGCCCGTCGGCTTTCTAATAATCATCAGCATGCTGATTGTGTCAATCATTCGACGTACGAAAGAAAATAGGGATTAGTGTCTTCGATACTCGAATTAGCATCACAGCTAAGAGCAAAGAATGTAGCGGAACTTAGCCAGACCCTGGAGAACTCTCTTGGTCATGGCCACGGCTGCGATGACTACTTTGATCTGAGCCGGGTCCTGCTTTCAAGAAGAGAGTTGGAACCAAAGATTCGGGCTCTTCCAGCCAAAGAGCTTGAAGCGCTTCGCGATGAAAAAACTACAGCCCACCTGCGCTCGGAGAATCTAGCCACTGAGTCTGTCATTCCCGAGGCTGCAAGCCTTGGCAGAGAGTTGGAAGCGGCAAAGTACAAGCCGGCAAATCGTCACGGCTCATATCTCACCGCCTATGGGAGCCTGATCTGCATCACAGAACTACTATTTGCGTGCGAACGGCACTGGCTTGATGTCATAAGGGCTGGTATCCGCTCTCAGGACGCGAAAGAGATTGCACTCAAGCTCAAGATCACTCCAAAAGATGTCCAACGCATCTTTCAGCTAGCCATTGAGGCTGGGCTAATTGGCCAGAACGAATCCCGCTGGGTAGCAACAACTCTTGGCATGGAGTGGCTCGAACTAGAGCGAAGTCAAGCCTGGCTGTTGCTTGCCAAAGCTTGCTGGGACCTGCCGGCCCTAAAAGTTAAACAAGGACCGCTCGCCGAACAGATTTCTGCCGCTTACCCGCTGGTAAACCTGACAAACATTAAATTGCTTGAGTACGGTGCCGACCTTGGGCTAACCGATTTTGACAGCGCCCTTCATTCTCTAACTCTGGGGTCAGCTGACAAAGCAGCCAAGGATATCTCGAAGAATCTACCAGCAATTCAGGACAAGCTGCTTGTTCAGGCAGACCTGAGCATTGTGTCTCCAGGGCCAATTTCGACGACGCTGCATCGGAAGCTCGACACCTTTGCGGATTCCGAGGATCTCGGCTTAGCTTCCCGTTTCCGGATTTCTAGCCTGAGTATTTCTCACGCCGTGGAAACCGGCATGAGCATCCCGGAGATCATTGAAGTGCTGCGTCAGTCAGGTGGCAAGGCCCTTCCCCAGCCGGTGGAATACGTGTTGCAGCAAACCGGTGATCGATTTGGGCAACTCAAGGTTCTGACCAACAAGGACGGGGCTATCGTTGAATCAGCCGACACCATCCTTCTCACCCAGATCTCAAACGAGCAGTCCCTAAGGGGCTTGATGCTTCAGCCGATTGCTAATGGGCAACTAGGTAGCAGGCTTTCTGCAGACCTGGTCTATTTCAACCTTCGCGACGCTGGCTACGCAGCCGTGATGTTCGATGACAAGGGTAAGGTCCAGTCGCCTCGAGTCCCGGTCTCCGCAACCCCGGAGGTTCCGCATGATGACGAAATTGCCTCAAGAGTTGCGTCCCTTATTTCGGGTGAGAAAAACCAAATGGGAGGCGACGACGTTATGCGCCAGCTTTTATTCGCTCAGAAAAACAAGATCATGGTTCAAATCTCCGTAGAGATGCAGGATGGCGACGCTAAGCAATTTACGCTTTCAGTGTTGGGCGTGGCAGCAGGTCGACTCAGGGGCAAGGACCAGCTAAAAGATGCTGAGCGCACTCTTCCCATATTCCGCATTCAGTCAGTGCTGCTGGTATAAGGATGTCCCAAGGTCCTCTAATTGTTCAAAGCGATCGAACCGTACTTCTGGAAACGGATCACGCTGATGCCGCAACGGCCCGACACGAGCTTGGTATCTTCGCGGAGCTCGAGCGGGCTCCGGAGCACATTCACACCTACCGCATCACCAAGCTCGGTCTTTGGAATGCTCGGGCAGCCGGTCACACGGCAGAATATATTCTCAGCTCGCTAAGTAAGTGGTCGAAGTTCGACATCCCGCAACTTGTGGCCTCTGAAATTGAAAACACAATTGCCAGATTCGGAAAATTGGAAATTGCCAGAGATGACCTAGGTCTGATCCTGACCTCCGATTCACGGGCAGTCCTGGCTGAAGTCAGCTCCAACTCAAAGGTTTCTGAACTATTAGAGGGCGAGATTGAAAACGGGTATCGTGTCAGAGACTGGGCAAGAGGAGCGCTAAAGCAGCAGCTACTGAAGCTCGGCTGGCCGGCATCCGATAACGCCGGCTACACACCTGGAGCGCCTTACCCAATCGAACTTCATGAAGAGAACTGGTCGCTACGTGGTTACCAAAGAGAAGCGGCTGACAAGTTTGAGCTAGGCGGTTCAGGCGTTGTAGTTTTGCCCTGCGGCGCCGGCAAGACGATGATTGGCGCGGCAATTATGGCCGACGTGAAAGCCAACACTTTAATTTTGGTAACCAACACCGTTGCCGCCAGGCAGTGGCGTGATGAGCTGTTAGAAAAAACGAGTCTTACCGAAGAAGATATCGCCGAGTATTCAGGCAGTAGAAAAGACCTTGCCCCGGTAACGATTGCCACCTACCAAATCTTGACCACAAAGCGCAAAGGCGAGTTCACCCACCTTGCTCTGCTAAACGCCCGCGACTGGGGTTTGATTATCTACGACGAAGTTCACCTATTACCCGCGCCTATTTTCAAAATGACCGCTGACTTGCAGGCAAGAAGGAGACTTGGACTGACCGCCACGTTGGTCCGTGAAGACGGTCGGGAATCCGATGTGTTTTCTTTAATTGGCCCAAAACGGTTTGATGCCCCCTGGAAAGATATCGAAGCCCAGGGCTACATTGCACCCGCGAACTGCTTCGAGGTTCGCGTGTCACTGCCCGATGAGGCTCGCATGGAATACGCCATCTCTGACCAGGAAAGTCGGTTTCGCATTGCCGCGACGGCAACTGCCAAGCTTGCAATCATGCGCAAGATTCTTGACAAGCACAAAGGCGAACCAACTCTGATAATTGGTCAGTACTTGACGCAGATAGCTGAGGTTGCCGAGGCACTGGGTGTTCCAAAACTGACCGGCGAAACACCGGTTGATGTTCGCGAGGAACTCTTCCGTGACTTTAGAAGCGGTGAGATCAGCACGCTGGTGGTGTCCAAGGTTGCAAACTTTTCGATCGACCTTCCCGAGGCATCGGTGGCTATTCAAATCTCTGGAGCCTTTGGGTCCAGGCAAGAAGAGGCTCAAAGACTCGGAAGATTGCTTCGCCCGAAACAAGACGGGAAATCTGCAGCCTTCTACACGATTGTGGCGGCCGACACGGTAGAGCAGGATTTTGCCCAGAACCGACAGCGGTTCCTAGCTGAGCAGGGCTATTCCTACGAAATAATAGACGCTGAAAATCTGTAACAGAAAACTCCCAGACAATTTCCAGCAAACTGTCGCAAACTTATCAACATGGAGACACTAAAAGTTCTAGTTGTAGATGATGAGCCAAACATTCGCGACTTGCTCTCAGCAAGCCTTCGATTCGCCGGGCACCAGGTTGCCACCGCGGCTAACGGGACTGACGCGATCACCATGATCGCCGAAACTAACCCCGATATTGTTTTACTCGACGTGATGCTACCTGACATATCTGGCTTCGGGGTGACCAAAAAAATTAGAGGAATGGGTATCGAAACGCCAATCTTGTTCCTCACCGCACGAGATGACACCGAGGATAAAGTCACCGGGCTAACAGTGGGTGGTGACGACTATGTCACTAAACCTTTTAGCCTGGATGAAATTGTGGCCCGCATCTCCGCAATTATCCGCAGGACCAGCAAAGATGGCGAAGATGGCGCGATAATTTCAGTTGGGGAGCTTTCCATCAACGAAGATGCTCACGAGGTTAGCGTGGGATCTCAAGTAGTGGACCTATCCCCCACTGAGTACCAACTACTTCGCTATTTGGCAACAAACCCCAATCGAGTGCTTACTAAGGCCCAAATCCTTGACCATGTCTGGGAATACGACTTCAATGGTGAGATGGGAATTGTCGAAAGCTATGTTTCCTACCTTCGAAAAAAATTGGATCCGCTTAGCCAGGAGCCACTAATTGTCACCAAACGCGGTGTTGGCTACATGTTCAAGGGGCCAAAGGGCTAATTCGTGAAACAAAAGTTTCTTGCAGGCTGGGAGCGAGTATCTCTCCGCGCCAAACTCACAACTTTGGCAGTTGGACTGATTGGTGTGCTTCTGGCGGTATCGAGTGCGGGAACAATTGCTCTTTTAAGTACCTATCTGCAACGAAACACAGACACCCTTTTGATCACCACGGCTAACGCGCTTCGAACTCAAGATCCACTTAAACTTGAAGCTCGAGTTGCCTCTGGAAAGCTGGCACTCCCATCGCTTCCAAGCGACTATTACATTGCGATTCTGGACGCTGACGGTAATCAGTTCTTAGGATTAATCTCATCAGCTGGGGGCGGGCGGGCAATTCCAAACTTCTCAAACCTGACTATGGAAACAGTTCGGACAGCTGCCGGAATACCTTTTGACATTGAGGTTGAAGGCCCGGGACGAATGGAAACCGAGTGGCGAATGGTTGCGATGCCACTGGAGCTAGTGAAAGGATCGGTAGTAATCGCACTGCCGACAAATTCGGACCGAAAAATCGTGGCCGAATACGCCCTGATTGGTGGTCGGTTTGGGATCTTTTTAGTTGCCCTATCGGGCTTCAGTATTTGGCTAACAATTACCTCAGCGCTGAGGCCGCTAAAAGAAGTGGAGCGAACCGCAGAAGCGGTTCAGGCCGGCAAATTTTCCTCCCGCCTGCTTTCTAAGCACGGCAAGACTGAAATTGGTCGACTCAATAATGCCCTGAACAGCATGCTTGACAGCATTGAGGGCGCAGTGGACGGTCGAGACAAAACCCTTGAGCAAATGCGTAGGTTCGTATCCGATGCCAGCCATGAGCTCCGAACTCCGCTAGTGACAGTTCGCGGCTATGCGGAACTTTATCGGATGGGAGCCATAACTAAAAAGCAGGATGTGGCAGAAGCGATGCAGAGAATCGAAAGCGAGGCACTACGAATGACGGGCCTTGTGGAGAGCCTGCTGACACTCACGCGCATGGATGAACTGGGAAATCTTGACCTAGTAGATGCCGACCTTGCAAAGCTTGCCGACACAGTAATCAAGGATGCATCGGTTGCGAACCAAGAGGTCACGTTCCGGGTGACCAGATTGGGCAAAGACCTGGTGGCCGAGGTTGACTCAGACCGAATCAAACAAGTTCTCACTAACTTGGTTGCCAATGCTTCCAGATTTGCACCGGCTAAGTCCGAGGTCATATTAGAACTTGAGAGTACCGAACAGCTGGTGCAAATAAAAATCCTTGACCACGGCGAAGGCATCCCAGAGCCCTTGAGGAACAAGGTTTTCGAACGCTTCTACCGTGCAGACAACTCTCGAAATCGTGACACCGGAGGATCCGGACTAGGGCTGGCAATTGCCAAGTCGATTGTCACCGCACACCGGGGTGAGATTCGGGCTGAAGAGACTCCAGATGGCGGCTCCACTTTTGTAATTGAGCTTCCAAGGAAGCAGTCCAGCCAGAGCTAGTTAGTCCGCCTTGAAACAATCCAAATTCGACAGTTCGACTAAGTAACTAATCAGCTTAAATAAATAACGGGATGGCTATTGCCATCCCGTTATTTGAAGTGTTATTTGACTCTAGAAGTCCATGCCGCCACTTGGGTCAGCTGGCATTGCCGCAGCTGGTTCTGGCTTATCTGCCACAACCGCTTCGGTGGTCAAGAACAATCCAGCGATGGATGACGCGTTCTGCAATGCAGAGCGAGTAACCTTCACTGGGTCATTGATTCCAGCCTTTAGCATGTCGACATATTCGCCAGTTGCAGCGTTTAGGCCTTCGCCGTCTGGCAAGTTAGCAACCTTCTCGGCAACAACACCCGCCTCAAGGCCGGCGTTGATTGCGATCTGCTTTAGAGGAGCAGAAATTGCAACTCGAACAATGTTTGCTCCGGTTGCCTCATCGCCCTTTAGCTTTAGCTTATCCAGCGCGAGTTTTCCGGCCTGAAGTAGTGCAACTCCACCACCGGCAACGATGCCCTCCTCGACTGCGGCCTTGGCATTGCGGACAGCGTCCTCAATACGGTGCTTACGCTCCTTGAGCTCAACCTCAGTGGCCGCTCCAGCCTTGATAACTGCAACACCGCCGGCAAGCTTTGCCAAGCGCTCCTGAAGCTTCTCACGGTCGTAGTCGGAATCTGTGGTTGCGATCTCGCGCCTGATCTGCTCAACGCGGCCCTTGATCTGCTCGCCGTCGCCAGCTCCTTCAACAATGGTGGTCTCGTCCTTGGTGATTACCACCTTGCGGGCGCGTCCCAACATTGCAAGCTCGGTGTTCTCAAGCTTGAGGCCGACTTCTTCGGCGATGACCTGGCCACCGGTCAAGATTGCGATGTCCTGCAACATTGCCTTACGACGGTCACCAAAGCCCGGTGCCTTGACGGCAACCGATTTGAAGATTCCACGGATCTTGTTTACAACCAGGGTTGCAAGGGCTTCGCCCTCAATGTCCTCGCTGATGATCAGAAGTGGCTTGGCAGCCTGCATAACCTTGTCAACAATCGGAAGCAAGTCCTTCATGTTGGAAATCTTGTTGTTCACGATTAGCACGTAGGCATCTTCCAAGATCGCCTCTTGGCGCTCAGGGTCGGTGACCATGTATGCGGAAATGTAACCCTTGTCAAAGCGCATGCCCTCAGTTAGCTCGAGGTGGATACCGAAGGTGTTTGATTCCTCTACGGTTACAACGCCCTCTTTGCCAACCTTGTCGATTGCTTCGGCGATGATGTCACCGATTACCGAGTCACCAGCTGAGATAGAGGCGGTCGCCGCAATCTGCTCTTTGGTCTCGACTGGAACAGCCATCTTAATTAGAGATTCGATTACTGAGTCGGAGGCCTTCTCGATGCCGCGCTTTAGGCTGATTGGATCAGCGCCAGCCGCAACGTTTCTCAGGCCCTCTTTAACAAGCGCCTGAGCAAGAACAGTTGCTGTGGTGGTTCCGTCGCCGGCCACGTCGTCTGTCTTCTTGGCAACTTCCTTTACTAGCTCCGCGCCAATTTTTTCAAATGGATCGCTTAGCTCAATTTCCTTGGCGATTGAAACGCCGTCGTTGGTGATAGTAGGTGCGCCCCACTTTTTCTCCAACACAACATTACGACCACGTGGTCCAAGTGTGACCTTGACGGTGTCGGCGAGAATGTTTAGACCGCGCTCAAGACCGCGACGGGCCTCCTCATTGAAGTGAATAATTTTTGCCATTTGGGCTTCTCCGTTTTAATTCAAGACTGGAATTAGCACTCACGGTTCGAGAGTGCTAATAAAGTTTTAGCACTCTAATGCTCTGAGTGCAAATAAATGTTGCGAAAACCGGTCCCCCGGTTAAAAGCGAACACCGGCAGCGAAAAGCTAACCGGTGTTCGAATTTGTATTACTTAAGCGACTGGTACTACGTTTTCAGCCTGAGGACCCTTGTCCCCATCCTTGACGTTGAACTCAACTCGCTGGTTTTCGCGAAGTTCGCGGTATCCATCTGACTCGATAGCGGAGAAGTGAACGAATACGTCCGGTCCACCATCCTGAGTGATGAATCCAAATCCCTTTTCAGAGTTAAACCACTTTACGGTTCCTTGTGCCATTTTTGCTGCTCCTGTTGCTTGTTCCAACTGCGTAACTCACAGATGCATCAAGCTTCAACCTCGGTCACCGCTCGACCCGAACAATTCTACGGTTATTTACAAGAAAAAACCAGTGATATCTCGTGGTATTGAATGTGTTACTCAACGGTTATAAAGTATGGAAGAGGTGATTTTTGGTGAAGTACGAGATTTTCAAGACCGATCAACAGTGGCGCGAAGAACTTTCTGAATTTGAATATCAAGTCCTGCGACTGGCCGGAACCGAGCGCGCTAACACCGGAGAGCTGCTCGAAGAGAAGCGGGTTGGTACCTACAGCTGCCGAGGCTGCGGTGCGCACCTGTTTGAAGCCGAAGCAAAATTCGACGCTCACTGTGGCTGGCCGTCGTTTTATAAGTCATTGGAAAATGAAGCGATTGAGTACTTAGAAGATCGCGCTCACGGAATGGTAAGGACCGAAGTCAGATGCGCAAAGTGCGGAAGTCATCTCGGTCACCTGTTTGATGATGCCCCGCAAACACCAACTGGAAATCGCTATTGCATCAACTCGGTTTCGATTACCTTCGCCGAGCAGAAAGAATAACCAACCTTAAGTAGTCTTTGTTCTTGCGGGAAACTCACAAGAAAAGGTGCCCTTGGGAACAATCATTAATGTCTTCGCCATTTTATTTGGCGCAGGTATCGGAGTAGCTCTTGGTCATCGGCTCCCGGAACAAATCTCTCGCACCCTTACCGATGCCCTTGGGCTGATTGTCCTTGTCATCGGCGCTCTGAATTTGGTTGCCCTTGGTGATAGTGCGTTCGTAGCTGCCGTTACCTCAGCTGGGACACTGCTGGTTGTTCTTGCCTCACTTGTCATTGGAAGCATCCTTGGGTCAGTACTCGGCATTGAACAACGGCTTTCTCACTTCGGCACCTGGCTCCAACAAAAGGCTTCTCGTGGTGGGGACAAAGAAAAATTCATAGAGGGTTTCGTGAATGCCTCTTTGCTGTTCACAATTGGACCGATGGCTGTGCTCGGAGCACTCCAAGACGGTCTCGGCCAAGGCTTTGATGTCCTGGCCCTGAAATCAACGCTCGATGGATTGACCTCCGTTGCATTTGCAGCAGCCCTTGGTTGGGGTGTCGCATTTGCCGCAATCCCCGTTGGGCTATGGCAGGGACTGTTGACTGTCTTGGCAGCGAGCGCCGGCACCCTAATGAGCGATGCGCTCGTGGCGTCCATCACTGCGACCGGCGGTATTCTCCTGCTAGGAACTGGCCTGAGGGTCCTGAAAATCAGGATGATTTCGGTTGCAGATATGCTGCCTGCCTTGGTGATCGCACCTCTAATAACTTGGGGCATTGCAAGCTTTACCTAGCTACGGTTGCAACTAGTTCTGACCGGTTAGCTTTCGAACATCTCCAAGCAGCGCATTGAACTCATCTTCGGTCATCAGACCTAGGTCCATCACTGCCTCACGTACTGACATGTTCATTTTTGCCGCATGCTTCGCAATTAGAGAAGTCTTCTCATAGCCAAGCTTTGGGGCAAGTGCGGTTGCCAAGCCAATTGAGTTCTCAACCGTCTGCCTGAGGTGCTCAACATTCGCCGTGATACCGCTTATGCAGAAATCAGCCAAGATGTGACAGCTTTGTCGAAGATATACGACGCTCATCATCAGCGACCTTGCGATGATTGGCTCAAAGGCGTTCAGTTGTAATTGGCCTGCCTCTGCTGCCATGGTCACGATTAGATCGTTGCCAATCACGGTAAAAGCGACTTCGCTTACAGCCTCGGGAATAACCGGGTTCACTTTTACAGGCATGATCGAAGATCCCGCCTGCCTTGCAGGAAGGTTTATCTCATTAATTCCTGCCCGTGGCCCGGATGACAACAACCTAAGGTCATTGGAAATTTTTGACATCTTGGTTGCCAAACGCTTGAAGATGCTGGAGACCGAAACAAAAACTCCGGTGTCACTGGTCGCCTCAATTAGGTTCACCGCGGGTGAAAACTCGTGTTCGCAGATTTCACTCAGTACCTCGGTGACGAGCGCTGAGTAGCCATCTGGAGTGTTGAGCTTGGTGCCGATTGCCGTCCCACCCAGATTAATTTCACTAAGTAGCGGAATCATCTCCTGAAGGCGCCCCTGATCCTCACTAAGCGTCTGTGACCACGCGGCAAACTCTTGACCGAGAGTCATCGGAACGGCATCTTGCAATTGAGTTCTGCCCATCTTTAGAACCTCAGAGAACTCATTGGCCTTGGTGTCTATGGCGGAACGCAGGTATGCGAGCTCCTCCAGCAGAGCTCGTATCTCAATGATCATCGAGACACGGATTGCAGTTGGGTAGACATCGTTTGTTGACTGAGATGCATTCACATGGTTTAGCGGGTGAATGTGCTGGTACTCGCCTTTTTCAAACCCAGCGATCTCCAAGGCTCTGTTTGCAATTACTTCGTTGGCATTCATGTTGGTCGAAGTTCCAGCCCCACCTTGGATCGCATCAACAACGAACTGATCGTCAAATTTGCCGTTTCTAAGCTCAATGCAGGCTTTGATTATTGGCTCTGCGACTTCAGCCGTTATCACGCCTAATTTGAGATTCGCGGTTGCGGAAGCTTCTTTGATATAGCCCAAGCCTCGCACCAATGAACGGTAGTGACCGATGGGGACGCCGCTGATGGGGAAGTTCTCAACAGCCCTGAGGGTGTGGACACCCCAGTACGCCTCTCGCGGAACGTCTCTGCCGCCAAGTGCATCGCTTTCAAGCCTCGTCGCTTTCACTTAATCAGTATGTCACTTATTGTTATTGCGTTTCACGGCTTCACTTGGACTAAGGCACGTACACTTAGAAAATGAGTACTATCTCCGAAGTAAGAACCCCCACTAATTTCAGCCTGATCCTCGAGCAGATAAGGGAGGCGGGACTGCTTACTAAGCGCCCAAGCTTCTACATCATTCGACTAGCTATCATCAGCTTGATTGCTGCGACCCTGTGGGTCGGTGCCGGGTTCATTAGCTACGCATTTCAGCAGAGCCAGTGGTGGATAGTAGCCGGATTTGTTCTGGCTGCCCTGCTTGGCATCATGAGTGCTCAGTACGGCTTTATTGCACACGAAGCCTCACACCGTCAGGTCTTCAAAAACAACAAAGCCAACGACTGGCTAGGGCTCGTACTTTCAAATCTGTTTGCTGGCTTGAGCTACGGCTTCTGGCTAAAAAAGCACAACAAGCACCACCAGCGACCAAACCAGATTGGCGAGGATCCGGACATTGCAATCCGAGTTCTGAGCTTCACGACCGAGTCCAAAGAGTCCAAAAAAGGCTTGGAGCGCTTCATCTCGGATCGCCAAGGTTACCTATTTCCATTCCTTCTACTCTTCACAGGTTTTGATCTTTTGCTTGACTCCTTCGCAGGGCTTGGCCGCAAGGACAGAACCGTAAGAGTGAGGATTTTGGAATTCAGTCTCATGATGATCCGTCAGACTGCACCGTATATCGTGATGGCATTGATGTTCGGTTGGCTATGGGCAATAGCGCTTTGGTTTGCAATGATGATGACCTTTGGTTTTTTCATGGGAGCGGCATTTGCTCCAAACCATAAGGGCATGCCACTTGTTGAAAAAGACAGCAAGCTAGATTTCTTTTCCAGACAGGTTCTAACCTCCAGAAACATTCGAGGTAACTGGTTGAAAGACAACCTAATGGGTGGCCTGAACTACCAGGTTGAGCACCACTTGTTCCCATCGATGGCTCGACCATACCTTCGTAGGGCGCACGAAATAGTTTCGGAGTTTTGTCGTAAAAACGACGTCACCCTGGTGGAGATGAACTTGTTTTCAAGCTACGTGGTAATCATGAAGCACTTGAATAAAGTTGGGCTCAGCAACAACGTGAGCCCCTTTAACTGCCCAATGGTCGCCGAACTACGGCCAAGGAACTAATCACTCAGAGATTGGCTGTCTGAGTACTCTGTTAGCCTCAGGTCATGGAATTATGGGAAGCCACAAAGTTAGCATTTCGTCAATACGCAACCTTTAGCGGCATAAGCTCAAGGGCTAACTATTGGTATTTCGTGCTGGCCTTGGTGATCATCAATGTCGTAACTTCGATTATCTCTGAGAGCCTCGCAGCAACCTGGTCCATAATTTCGCTATTGCCGCTTCTGGCTGCTTCAGCCAGAAGATTCCGCGACGCCGGTCTTAGCATGCACAATTTTTGGTGGGTCCTGGTGCCGTTTGCAGGCCTAATTGCTTTAATTATTCAGCTTGGGAAGCCGACCATTCAGATCCAAGAACACTAACGACCAGAGACCAAACACAGAGCCGACCACGGGACTCGAACCCGTAACCCCCACTTTACAAGAGTGGTGCGCTACCAATTGCGCCAGGTCGGCATTTGAAAATTCAAACTATGACTCGGGCAGAAGACTAGCAGGCTCTCTGCAAAACAACTCTATGATGAGCAATTGCTTCTCAAGAAAACTTAAAAAGTAGAACTAGTCAAGTTCTGCCTCATAGTTTACTTAGCGCTGATCATCGGCTTCCTAGCTGACTCTCGCGACATCTTGGATGCTCAGTTTTTCTGCAAGCGACTCGAAAATTTGGCCTTGCAGAGAACTCGGGTTAGCAGCCGTCAACAGTTGAACCTTGTCGGAACCAGAACAGTAATTACCAGGTAACCAGTTACTCCGCAGTGGCTAACTGAACGAACTGTGCAAAGCGCTCTGCAGATACCAGGTCATCACCGGTTGCCCAAGAGTACTGCTTGCCGTTGACCAAGATGGTTGGCGTGCCAGTAACACTGACGCCGTCCTGAGGGGTCGATAAGACAGTCTGCGTGTGCTGCTCAATGTAATCTTCGAAGCTCTTGGCTTGGATGCAGCCCTTTACTTCTTCAGTTCCCGCACCGGCCTCTTCGGCATAGTCAAATAGCTGGTCATCGTCATGACCTTGCGTTCCCTCAGCAGGTTGGTCGGCCATTAGTAACTCGTGGAGGTCGTAGAAAGAGTCAGGCTCGAAGTTGGCAACGCAAAACGCAGCGTTGGCAGCTCTTGATGAATAAGTATTCAACGAAGCCCGGTCAAGGAAAGAGACCGGCCTGATCTCAACAGTTGCTGCGCCAATGTCTGCCCAAGAGCGAATCTGTGAGGCGTTAGGGACATCGAAGGCCTGACAAATTGGGCACTGGTAGTCCACGTAGATCTCAATCTCAGGAGTCCGGTCAACTGCATCTGGAGTAGGCGTGTTCGTCGCAGTGAATGCCTGCAGTCCAACGCCAATCTTTAGTCCACCTAGATCAGTTAGGTTGTCGGGCGTTTCGCCAACAATAGGCGCGTCTGCGGTGTTGGCGGCATCGACAAGAACCACTGCCGCGACACCACCAATAATTCCAAGCGCAACAAGAACAACTGAGGCCTGCAGCAAAAAACGGTTGCGCTTTTCCTTCTTGGCACTCTGCTGGCGAAGCTCGCGTGCCTTGTTTCTGGCAGCCTCACGTTGCTCTGAGCGGGTTGGCTTTTCGTTGGAAGTCATCTATGTCCTTTGTTGTCAGCTTTATTACGACGCTAGTCAATTCTAATTCCAGTGGCATACTTATGTTGTTCGCTTATGCAAACAACCATCACTACGGATCGTCCGGCACGTACCTGCCGGTGAGGGAGAAGACCATGTCAACAGTGTCATTTAAAAATGCAACAAGAACTTACCCGGGCGGAACCAGCCCAGCGGTGGACAAACTAAACCTAGAGGTCAAAGACGGCGAGTTTCTTGTACTCGTTGGACCATCCGGTTGCGGTAAGTCAACATCATTGCGAATGCTCGCAGGCCTCGAAGAAGTCAACGAGGGCGGAATTTACATCGGAGACAGAGAAGTCACCGACATGCCACCAAAGGACCGCGACATCGCAATGGTCTTTCAGAACTATGCCCTCTACCCACACATGACCGTGGCAGAAAACATGGGCTTTGCCCTGAAGATTGCGGGAGTGAACAAGGACGAGCGGGCTGAGCGCGTTCTAGAGGCAGCCAAGCTGCTCGACCTTGAGCCATATCTGAACCGCAAGCCAAAGGCACTGTCAGGTGGGCAGCGTCAAAGAGTTGCCATGGGTCGAGCCATTGTGCGCCAGCCACAGGTTTTCCTAATGGATGAGCCGCTTTCTAACCTGGATGCGAAGCTTCGCGTGCAGACCAGAACCCAAATTGCTTCTCTGCAGCGTCGTCTTGGGGTCACCACAGTCTATGTAACTCACGACCAAGTAGAAGCTATGACAATGGGTGATCGAGTTGCAGTCTTGAAGGACGGTCTACTCCAGCAAGTTGACACCCCTCGTAATCTTTACGATCGACCACAGAACGTGTTCGTTGCTGGCTTTATCGGATCACCTGCGATGAACCTAGTTCAGCTTCCAATCATTGATGGCGGCGTTCAGTTCGGCGATGCCGTTCTGTCGATCTCGCGTGAGGTTCTGTCAAAGGCAACCGGCAACCGAGTCACTATCGGTGTTCGCCCACAGAATGTGAGCCCGGCCGACAAGGGCCTGCTGGTTGATGTTGACGTGATCGAGGAGCTTGGAAGCGATGGCTACCTGTATGGCCGAGCTCAACTGGACAACACAGAGCAGAATGTTGTGGTTCGTGTTGACCCAATTGATCACCCGATGGCAGGCGACAGGATTCATCTACAGGCCGATCCAGAGACTGTTCACGTGTTCGACGCAGAAACAGGCGAGCGCCTTAACTAGGCTTCGATGGCATCTTCGCTGAGCATTACGGCTGCCACGGTAGAACCAGAATTACTGGATCTGCCGTGGCATTTGCCGCTGGATAGCTGGCCCAAAGAAAATATTGCGGCGCTCCCTAAAGGCTTGTCCCGTCACACCGTTAGATTCGCCCACTTGAACGACCACGTGATCGCCATCAAAGAAACTCTTTTTGAATTAGCAAAACGTGAATACGAAGTGCTTCGCAAGCTCGAAAAACTGGACATTCCATGCGTTGAGGCGTTTGCAATTATCAAAGAACGTGAAGACGCAGACGGCAACCCGCTGCCAGCAGTTTTAATCACAAGGCACCTAAAGTTCTCGCTGCCATACCGAGCAATGTGGTCACAGGGGCTCAGAGAGCAGACCGCCAACCGACTGGTCGACGCTCTGGCACTGATGCTGGTCCGGCTTCATTTGTCGGGTTTTTTCTGGGGAGATGTTTCGCTTTCAAACACACTATTCAGAAGAGATGCCGGACAATTTGCCGCCTACCTGGTTGATGCTGAAACCGGCCACCTGTATGACTCCAATCTCTCGAATGGTCAGCGTGAAAATGATTTGGAGATTGGCCGCGTGAACATTGCCGGAGAGCTAATGGACCTGATCGCATCTGGGAAAGCAACGGACCTGGACCCTGCCGCCGTGAGTCAACGAATCGTCGACAAGTACCACGAACTCTGGGAAGAACTGACGGCAACCGAAACCTTCGATGACAGTGAGCGCTGGAAGATTGGCCGCAAAATTCAGCGCCTGAACGATCTTGGGTTCGATATTCAAGAGCTCTCTATGGCCAAAGACCAAGATAAACGAACTGTCAGGATTCAGCCGAAGGTTGTCGATTCAGGTCACCATGCAAGAAGGCTCTTGCTACTCACCGGTCTTGACGTTGAGGAAAATCAAGCAAGGCGCCTACTGAATGACATTGACCAATATTCGCTTGCCAATGCCCACCTCGGATTCGATGAAGATGTCCTCGCCCACAAATGGCTCAGCGAAGTCTTCGAGCCGGTGGTTGGAGCGATCCCCAATGACCTCCTTGGAAAGCTGGAGCCAGCCGAGCTGTTCCACGAGGTACTTCGACACCGCCTGAAGCAGTCAGAAGTTCAGGGCAAGGACGTAGCCCTAGTGGATGCTGTTCGAAGCTACATTGCGGATATTTTGGCGGAGCGTCGCGATGAATCGGCTCTGCTGTCAGGAAGCCCGGTTACCGACACAATTTCGCTTGCCGAATCGATCCCAACCGGATTGATAGTGGTTAGCGATGATGATGAGACTGGCGACTGGCGCGATAAGGTTTAGGCCCTCAAAGCCGCAATTTGATAAAGCGCGACGCTTGCAGCAATTCCGGCGTTTAGTGACTCAGTGACCTCAGAAATGGGTATCGAAATAACCTGGTCGCAGTTTTCTTGAACCAATCGCGACAAGCCCTTGCCCTCGGAGCCGACAACAACCAAGAGCGGTTTGTCAAATAGTTGGAAGTTGGGCAGCGATACGTCGCCATCACCATCAAGGCCGACAACAAAAACACCTCGGCGCTTATATTCCTTGATCGTCTGGTTGAGGTTCGCAGCCAAAGCAACCGGCATTCTGGCTGCCGCACCCGCGCTGGTCTTCCAGGCAGCTGCGGTAACGCCAACGCTTCTGCGCTGAGGCAAGATGATGCCGTTGCCGCCAAAGGCTGCAACCGAACGAATTATCGCGCCAAGATTCCTCGGGTCGGTTATGCCATCTAGTGCAACCAAAAGCGGCAAGGTTGTCTGGGACAAGGCTCGGTCCAAAAGTTCATTTGGATCCTTGTAGTTATAGGGCGGAACCTGAAGAGCAATGCCCTGGTGAACACTGTCGCCACCGGTCATCCGGTCAATTTCAACTCGGGTGACCTCGTTGATGACAATTCCGCGTTTGTTAGCAATCGTCATAGATTCGCGTACCCGGTCATCCACCTCGATGCGCTGGGCAATGAAGAGAGCGGTGGCTGGAACGCTTGCTTTTAGGGCTTCAACAACAGAGTTTCTTCCAGAAAGCACCTCGGTGGCATTCGCCTTTGAGGCCTTTCCGGACTTCGAGGCTACAAACTGACCCTTTTTAGGAGCTTGGCGGACTTCAGTCTGCGCCTTCGGGGACCGATAAGTCTTGTGATACGAGCGGTCTTCCGCCTTTGGGGTTGGCCCCTTACCCTCGAGGGACTTGCGACCATGGCCACCAGTTCCCTTTAGGGGTCCCTTTTTGGCCTTGCTGGCTCCGGGTCTTCCAAGTTTTGCCATTAGTTAAAGCTCCAATGTGTTCCAGATGTCGAGTCAGATAGCTCGATACCAATTTCTAGAAGTTGGTCGCGTATCTGATCAGCGCGTTGATAGTTCTTTTCTTCTCTAGCTTTATTTCTCTCGGCAATCAAAGTTTGGATCACTTGATCCAGCGCTTGATGCTCTTGATTTGTCTCATCGGATTGATCCACCGACAGCCCTAGAACTTCGAGCATAGCCACTACTTCACACCAGCGTTGGTGAGCTTGGCTTAATCGCTGCTCATCCAGATCGGTATTACCGGCAGTTGCAGCTTCATGTATGACCGCGAGGGACCCTGGAATGTTTAGATCATCGTTCATTTGCAAAGTGAATTCATCCGGTAATTTGACCGGCTCAACCTTGCTAAACCTGGTCTCACTTAGTTCTCTACCTGCCCGAACGACGAAACCGTGGAGCCTTGCAAGTGCCGAGGACGCCTCGGCCGTTGCCTCTGGCTGATAATCCAGCACCGAACGGTAATGGGCACTTGCCAAGTAGTAGCGAACTGCTTTGTCGCTCGCATTGTCAAATAACTCATCGGACAAAACCGAGTTGCCAAGCGATTTGGACATCTTCTGACCCTGCACGCTCACTAGGCCATTGTGGACCCAGTAGTTTGCAAAGCCGTGACCCGCAGCCGATGATTGCGCCAGCTCATTTTCATGGTGCGGGAATCTAAGATCTAGCCCACCGCCGTGGATGTCAAAGTTCTCACCCAAATAGTGCGTTGCCATTGCTGAGCACTCGATGTGCCAGCTTGGGCGGCCTTGTCCAAAAGGCGAAGACCAGCTTGCCGATTCCGGTTCTGATGACTTGGCTGCTTTCCAAAGTGCAAAATCCTGCGGGTTTTTCTTGGCTGGGTTTGAACTCTCGCCGTCCATGTCATCGAGTTTCTGATGAGTAAGCTCGCCGTAGCTTGGCCAATTGGCTGTATCGAAATACACGCTGCCCGAACCATCGAGACCCTCGTAGGCATTCCCTAATTCGATGAGTTTTTCGATCAACTTGATCATCTGAGGGATGTGTCCGGTTGCCCTTGGTTCATTTGAGGGTAGATCGATCATTAGGCGCCGATAGTCAGATGCAAACAGCTGCTCATTTTGGTAGGCAAGCTCCCACCAAGCAACTGATTGCTCAGCAGCTTTTTCCAATACCTTGTCGTCAATGTCTGTGACGTTTCTTATCAATTGAACTTTTAGACCCAGGTGAGTAAACCACCTAACCATTAGGTCGTAAACCAGTGCGGACCTGAGGTGACCAATGTGGGGAGCCGACTGAACGGTCGGGCCACAGACATACATCGAGACCTGACCGGCAACAAGAGGTTTGAATTCCCTAAGTTCGCCAGCCTTCGTGTCATACAACTTCATGCCCAAAATCCTAGCTACGCATTCTTACTAGCGAAGTTGCCACAGCGGCTATTCCTCTTGAGTCGGCAAGGAAGCCTAGGCCGTCAGTGGTAGTTGCCAAGACAGAAACTGGGGCACCTACTATCTGACTTAGGTGCTGCTCGATCTCTAATCGACGCGGTCCGATTTTTGGTTCATCCGCCACAACCTGCACCGAGACGTTCGCCGGCTCGAAACCGGCATCAGCCAACAAACCTATGGCAGCGTGCAGGAACAGTTCGCCACTGGCCCCCTGGTACTCAGGCCGGTCAGTTCCAAAATTAGACCCGATGTCTCCAAGGCTGGCTGCTGCAAGCAGTGCATCGACAATCGCATGTGCGACCGCATCTCCGTCACTGTGTCCTGAAAGTAATCGATATTCTGGCCACTCCAGGCAGCCCAACATCAATGCGCCAGCATCGCTGAACTGATGGGCATCGACACCAATTCCAGATCTGACGTCGGCAAAGATGGCTCGGGCTCGTTCCAAATCTGAGGGGGTGGTGACCTTAAAGCCGTGCTCATGGCCCTCGACAATTGCGGTTGGCACACCAATTGACTCCAGAAGCCCGGCCTCATCGGTGAAATCAGCGGTGGCGCTTCTCAAGCCGTCCCGCAGGGTTGAAACTCGAAAGCCCTGGGGTGTTTGCACGAGGCGTAGCTCGCTACGATCAACGGTCTTGTGGACCCAGTGGTCATTGACCTGCTTTACGGTGTCCGCCAGTTTCATTGTTGGCACAACACAGTCAGCCCATTCCAGGGCAACTTTGACCCGATCAAAGACCTCTTTAGGAGTGAAGGCGCGAGCTGCATCATGAACCAAGACAAAATCGGAAGTAACTTCCTTCATGCCCGCTGCAACCGACTGTTGCCGGGTATCTCCGCCTGTCACAACACTAAATTCTGCAAAGAATTTAGCGGTGAGTCGTTCAAACTCTTCGGTCAAACCCTCGGGAGCGACGACAATCAATTGATCCGGCTGGAATTCCGAAATGTGCATCAAAGAAAGCTCTAATAGGGTCTTCCCGGCGACCGACACAACGGCTTTTGGGACAGATGCACCAAGCCTTGCCCCCTTGCCGGCAGAGACGAGCACTACCGCTACGGTCATTTCTAGCTTACCAATACCTTGTCAAGCTCGGCAGATGCTTTTTCTTCATCAACCTTGCGCGCCAGGGCAAGCTCAGAAATAAGGATCTGTCTTGCTTTGGCCAACATGCGCTTCTCACCGGCGCTGAGCCCGCGATCCTGGTCACGACGCCAAAGGTCGCGAACAACCTCAGAGACCTTTACAACATCGCCCGAGGCAAGCTTTTCTAGGTTGGCCTTATAGCGCCTAGACCAGTTGGTGGGCTCTTCTACAAACTCGGCTCGAAGCACATCAAAGACCTGCTTTACACCCTTTTTGTCGATTACATCGCGAACGCCAACCATCTCAACGTTTGCCGCTGGCACCTGAATAATCAAATCGCCCTGAGCCACTCGAAGCTTTAGGTAACTTTGGGGCTCACCACGAACAGTCTTTTTAAAAACTTCAATAATTTCGGCCGCACCGTGGTGCGGGTAAACGACTGTTTCGCCGACTTCAAACTTCATATACTTCTTCCAACTTCAAAACCCTTATTTTACCACAGTTCTGCTCAATTACCTAGGCTAGACTTGGATAGTTAGTTACCGCGGAGGACCCTTGCAAATCAAGAAATTAACTGCCCTTTTGACCACAGTGCTGACGATTATGGCGCTTGCTGGCTGCTCTCTCAGCAGGAACGTGGCTTCTCTGGACCCTTACTCACCCAGCGATGGTGTGATTGATGACATTGGTAGCCTGAAGGCGCGAAACGTTTTGATAATCAAGTCAGAGGGATCGCAGGCTCTTCTTATTGGCTCTTTCGTCAACAGTTCGGCCGAAGCGATTAACGCGAACATTCAAACCGTTGATCAAGATAACAACCGAACCGTTTACGAATTTGAAGTAGGGCCAAAGGGGAAATATGACCTTGGCTACGGTGGTAAAGATGGGATCTTGCTCGAGATAAGCGAGCAGCCCGGGTCAATGCACAGCATTTTCGTGAGTGATGGCATGAGCCCAATACAGCTCTTGGTTCCAGTTCTAGACGGCTCCTTGGCGGAGTACCGCCCATTTGCCGAGAGCTTGAACTAAAACTAAGCCTCGAACTTATATCCAAGCCCTCTGACAGTCGTCAAATGAACCGGTCTTGCGGGATCCTCTTCGATCTTTGATCTGATTCTCTTCACGTGGACATCCAGGGTTTTGGTGTCTCCGAAGTAATTTGAGCCCCAAACTCGGTCAATGATTTGGCCTCTGGTCAAAACCCTATTTACGTTCTCCATTAGAAGCTCAAGAAGCTCGAACTCTTTTAGCGGCATCGCAATTCGTTCGCCGTTGACGGTTACGGTGTGGCGCTCAAGATCCATCTCAACCGGTCCAGCCTTCATAAGGCTGGTTGAAACCGTTGCCGTTTCTGAACCTCTGCGAAGCACAGCCTTCATTCTGGCCAGTAGTTCTCTGGAAGAATAGGGTTTTGTCACATAGTCGTCGGCACCAATTTCTAAACCAACCACCTTGTCGATTTCGGCGTCCTTCGCGGTGACCATGATGATTGGCACTTGACTCTCTGCTCTTATCGCTCGACAGACCTCATTGCCGTTAATACCGGGAAGCATCAGATCCAGCAGTACCAGGTCAGCCCCAAGGTTGAAAAAGCTATCTATCGCGCCTTGGCCATCCTCGGCCTCAATGACGTCATAGCCCTCTTTTTGCAGGAGGTAAACAAGAGGTTCCCTAAGGTTCTGCTCATCTTCAACAACTAAAATTCGCGTCAATTTGTCTCCCTGCTTTGAATGGGCAAGCGAAGAGTGAAAGTACTTCCAACACCCTCTTTTGAAAACAGTCTCACGTCGCCCTTGTGGTTTGATGCCGCGTGCTTAACGATCGAAAGTCCGAGTCCGGTGCCGCCGGTATCCCTTGATCTTGAGGGGTCCACGCGATAGAAGCGCTCAAAAATCCGCTCCTGTTCATCCTCCGGAATTCCAATACCTGAATCGGTGACCGCGATTTCGGCGACCCCTGGGATTTCCTTCAGGCCAATCCCAACCTGAGAACCCTTGTCAGAATATGCAATGGCGTTTTCCACCAGATTCCTAACGGCGGTGGTCAGCATCTCGTAGTCCCCCAGCAATCGAGAACCCTTGCTGGCGCTGGTGACAAGCTTCACGCCGCGCTGCTCAGCAAGTACTTGGTTACGATCCACCGCATCGTTGATCACAAGCGCCAAATCAAGCTCGACTGCGGTCTCGGATAGATTTGCGCCCTGCACTCTTGAAAGCTGCATCAGCTCCTGAACTAGGCTGCCAAGACGTGCGGATTCCTTCTGCAGTGAAGCCGAGAATTTCTTTATGGTCTCGGGGTCATCTTGCGCCCCAGCAATCGCCTCGGTTAGCAGCCCAATCGCACCAATCGGAGTTTTCAGCTCATGCGAAACATTCGCCACAAAATCTCGTCTGGTCACCTCAAGGCGTTTGGCTTCGGTTCGGTCGTCAACAAGTAGCATCACATAGTTGTCACCAAACTTTGCTGCTCGAGCGTGCACCCAGAGCTGCTCGCGCTGAAGGCCGGTTTCAATTTGCAGCTCCTGTTCCGCTGCTCGCGCCGTCAGTCTGGCTTGTTCAACCAGGGCAAGCAGGTCAGAGTGAATCAAGTGACGGTTTTGAACCAAGCCAAATTGAACTGCCCCCGGAGATGCCCGCAACACCAGATTTCGTTCATCCAGCACCACGCCAGCGGTTGCCAGAACATCGACAACCTGAGCCGCAACAATTTCGAAAGCATCGACCTGGCGCGCGCCGGCTTGGTCCGCTTTTCGATTGCTAATAATGCCCAAGAACTCGTCCCAATCTCGTGTTTACCAAGTAAACAACTGCTTTGTTTCAAGACTAGGTGTAAATTTGAGTTTATAAGCGCTAGTTTCCCGCTGGTTAGTTCGAAGTTAATCGGAAATTTGAATAGCAGTGAGACACTGGGGCAAGAGTGAAAGAATTATCAAGCAGTTAGGAAAAGATGCGCGAAGTATTCCAGAAAGAGCTAAGTGAAGTGCAGACCCGTCTGGTTGACCTTGCCAGAGAGGCACGCACCATCATGCAGAAAGCCTCTACGGCATTTCTCACCAGCGACGTGTCTCTGGCCGATGAGGCACTTGCCCTGACCGATGCCAACGAAGAGCGTGCGCTGGACCTTGATGAACTAGTGATAAAAATCTTGGCGACTCAGTCACCGGTCGCAAGAGACCTGCGGATTTTGGTTTCAGCTCTGCGCATGAGCGCCTCGATAGAACGAATGGGCTCACTTGCCTCCCACATCGCAGCCATCGCTCGCTACCGCTACCCAGGTTCCGCCATCCCGGATTCGCTTCGAAAAACATTCGAAGAGATGGCGAGGCTCAACCTAAAGCTTGCCGACAAGTCAATAATTTTGCTTCAGGACACCGATGTCGACTTGGCTCGAGAGATTCAGGCCGAGGACGAGGCAGTCGACCTTCTTCACCGAAAAGTCTTTGAAATTGTGCTGGGACCAGAATGGTCGGAGAATGCAATGTTCACAGTTGACGTGACCTTGGCCTCCCGCTATTTCGAGAGATTTGCAGACCACGTAGTCGATATTTCAGCGAAGGTTAGCTTCTTGCAAACCGGAGACTGGCAAGAGCTTAGTTAGTGTTTTCCTTGCGATGCAACGGCATCCGCACCAGCTTTTGCTGCATCTGGATCTAGGTAACGACCGCCAGGTTCAACCGGCTTAAGGTTTGCATCAAGCTTGTAATGCAGCGGAACACCGGTTGGAATGTTCAGGTCGGTAATCGCATCATCACTGATGCCATCTAGGTGCTTAACGAGCGCCCTCAATGAATTGCCGTGTGCGGTGACTAAAACGGTTTTGTTTTCCCTAAGTGATTTGGCAATATCACTTTCCCAGTAAGGCAGCATTCGAACCAAGACGTCCTTCAGGCACTCAGTATCAGGCAGGTCTTTTCCGAGGTCCTTATAGCGCTCTTGGTGAGCTTGAGAGTATTCAGAATCTTCGGCAATCGCTGGTGGCGAAGTATCGAAGCCCCTTCGCCAAATCTGAAATTGCTCTGGACCATACTTTTCTAGAGTTTCAGCCTTATCAAGCCCCTGCAAAGCACCGTAGTGCCTCTCGTTCAGTCTCCAAGACCGCAAAGTTTCAATCCAATTGCGGTTCATCTGATCAAGAGCGATGTGAGCGGTATCTATGGCCCTTTTCAAAACTGATGTGTACAGGATGTCTGGCTTCAACCCAGACGCTTCAATGAGCTCTCCGGCTCTTTTGGCTTCCTGTCTGCCCTGATCGGTCAAATCAACATCCACCCATCCGGTGAAGAGATTTTTTTTGTTCCAAGTTGAATTCCCGTGGCGAAGCAAGATTAGATCGTAAGTCATGGTCAAAAGCTTAGTCAACCTTGGGAAGCAGCGATCTTGCCTGCCTTGGAGTGATTCCGGCTGCGACAGCGAGGTCCACATAGAGCGGTCTTATTTCCAGCAGCAACGCACTCTCAGGGAGACTTAGTGGCGGTTCGAATACGGCGGGGTCGAGACTCGATGGTATTTTTCGGAGATACTTCTTAGCCTTCTGGGTAACTGAAAAATCATCGGAGGTTTGCTCAAGTAGCTCGGTGGCAATGATTATCTTGCCCACTAGATCCGCTAACTGAGGTCTGGGCTTTTGGTCTATGACCAAAAAATCAACCCTTCTTGTCAAAACCCTGAGGTTCCTGGTTGCCAGATCCATACCCTCTGCAACCTTCCACTGCTGGCTGATCTCCTTGGTTGCCCAGCGATAAAACGGCGAAATTCGACTGATCGCCAGAGCGCTTTCCAGGGAGCTTTTCCAGTTGTCAACCAGGGGCTGGGTTTTTCGAATTTCAGTCAATGCCTGGTCGGCCAACTTCACATTTGGAGACCTTAGAACTGCCGCAACCGTTGCCAGCGTGTTTCTAAACACCAGGAACAATGCCTTTGAGTCTTTTCTAGCCAGCTTGATCGGATTACGGGGCATGAGTGCGACGAAAATCAAAGCGATCGCCCCACCGATAAGCCCGTCAAGTGCCCTGGAATAGACACCGGTGACCGGTGTCTGCATCAGCTGAACCAGCACCGCCTGAATCGCAACGGTGATGGTGAATGCCGGGTTGGAAGTGAAGAGCCTTGCAATCACCAGTGCCAACAGAATCGCGACCGCAAGCTGAACAGCTCCGGTTCCAAAAGTCTGCAATAGCGTTTCGCTTAGAACCACTCCCGAGAACATGGCCACGGCCGTGAATAGCACCTGCTTGGGCTTTGTGTCGCGGCTGAAGCCAAGCGATGAGATAGCCACCGTGACGGCCAGTAGTGGCACTTGATGGCCAAGAACGTAGTGAGCGAAAAGGTAAGAAAACAATGCGGCAAGAACAATTTGACCGATAGTCCAGAACGAATCCTGAACTCTGGCAAATGAGAATCTAATTACAAAGCGATTCATTTCCGTCCGGTGAGCTTGAATGCCGAAGGCCTTGGAAGATCAGCTGCCTTTCCGGCATCGTGAGGAACCAAAATCTCTTGCATGGCTGAAACTCGGAAGCTGCCCGATTCAATGAACAGATCAAGATACGGGGTGTTTCGATTAACCAGAGCTAAAGCGAGTGACCCAGCTTCGTGGTGCAAAGCACCGGCCACGACCTTACCGACTTCTTTTTCTTGATAGAAAACCTTGTCGTCTTTGCTGGCCAGTACATCGCCTTGCTCGAGGTTCAAAATAATTAACCTTCTTGGCGGGTGACCTAGGTTGTGCACTTTGGAAACAGCCTCTTGTCCCCGGTAACAGCCCTTACTCAGGTGAACTGCGGATGAGAGCCAGTCAAACTCGTGAGGCAGCGATCGATCATCAACATCTTTTATTTCAGGACGGCCAACACTTATGCGAAGCGCTTCATAGGCCAGCAGTCCAGCCGGCAGAAGATCAGTCGGAGTGTTTTCAAGCAAGTACTCCCGATAAGGAAATTCAGCTCTGTCCTCCGCATACCTAACAGAGCCGACCGGCTCATCGCCAAACTTGTCGACCCAGCACAAACCGTCGCGAATAAAGAATCCGCCGATTACACGCAAATCAGGTCGCTCAGTAAATTCCACCTTAGATCTGAAAACCATTTTCTTCAGCCAGCTGATTAGTGGCCCTAAGTGATCTGTGGCGGTAATCACAGAAACACCGGCCTCAGTTGCAATTATTTTGAGCTGATGTTCAATTCTGCCCTGAGGTGTCAGCAATAGCGCCTCCGCGCTTTCGCCCTCTTTCAGGTTCATAATGTTTTGCGATAGCAATGAATGTAACCAGCTCTTCGCGTCAGGTCCGTTTACCTCAAAGACTCGTTGATCGGTTCTTTCAACAAAGGAATCTTGCGCCAAAAGCTTCCGTTGCTCAAGAAGGGGATTTCCAAAATGATCAGTCAACCTGCTTCTCCAATCTTGCCGATGCGTGAGATTTCAACGTGCTGCCGAGGGCTGCCATATCCCAGGCCCAAAGCAGAGCGCCCTCTACCAGTCCAAACATTCTTTGGCCGGCTGTGTATTCCTTGGAGTTAGGGGACCTCAGGACCGCATCGGTGGCGATGTCCACTCGAGCGCCCTTGATCTGGCCGAAGTACAGCTCTGAAACCGAATCGGAATTAGTAATAATTGCTTCAATTTCAAAACCATCGTTGGCGTTTCGAAGTAATTCTAGATCGTCACGAGTTTCAATCATGGGCTTCCCTGTGCCAGGAAGAAGCCCAGGTCCCGGTTGGCCATCGGTGCTTAGCTGGGCAAGCATCCAGTAGCCATGCTCCTGAACGATTAGACTTCCGGCCGAATCTGAAACTGTCGAGCGGTACTCCAATTTGCCCGTAGACAACGGCGTGAATTCAATTCTTTGGAAAAACTCGATTTCGGTGGCAAAAGCATCAGCCACGGGATAGCTCACAACTCCGGAGCCGCTCCAGGTTCCGACTAGGAACGTGAATGGAGTCAGCGCAATTGGCAAATCGTCCGGGATAACGAACAAACTAGCTCTGACCCTTAAATAACTTGTACACCACTAGCGCCGATACGCCAGCGATAGCGATTGTGGCCAACACCAAGAGGCCGGTAAAAAACAGTTCGATTGCCAACAACATGAGCTAAGTCTATCTGGCCAGTGCAATCAATGTCATAAGACCGAGAATTACCACGGTTCCAGTCGAAACATAAATTTGCTGCCGAACGGTGTCTTTGGCCTTTTTCGATAGCAAATGCTCAAGGCTGACCAGTGCAATTGCGGCTCCGGCTATTGCTGCGAAGGCAGTGAAGAGCTGATCACCCGAGTAGCTGAATAGGGCGGCAATGCCTGCGATCAGGACACCCGTCCAAATTGCCGAAATCTGCAACCACTGCTTACTCACGCCTCAAACTCTACCCAAACGTTCATAAATTCGGGCTATTATTTGGCTAAACGAAGGGTGGGAACTTGGCTATTGTCTTGTGCATTTCACCCGATGGCGCCGGTCCACTAAGCGCACTTGATGCCCTGGGGCACCAGTTAATTCAGGTGACATTTGATCCGCAAGGGCTCTCAGAATCCCCCAGACATGATTTGGTAATTCTGGACTGTCGACACGATCTTATGGGTGCCAAATCGGTCGTTAGAATTCTGACCGCCGCTGGCTGGTCAAAGCCGCTGATGCTGGTGGTCAACGAAAGTGTATTGGCGGCCGTCAATGCTGAATGGGGGCTGCAGGATTTCGTTCTAGAAGGTGCCAGCTTGGCCGAGGTAGACGCCAGAATAAGAATTTTGCTTGATGCAAAACGAGCCGCTGCGTCGGTTGTCAACCACGGTACGGGCCTAGTTATTAACCTCGATAGCTACACGGCAAAAATGGCTGGCCAAACACTCGATCTAACCTTCAAAGAATTTGAACTGCTCAGGCACCTGAACGAGAACCCAGGGCGAGTTTTTACAAGAGAACAGCTACTCAGTGAAGTTTGGGGATATGACTACTTCGGTGGAACTAGAACCGTGGACGTCCACATCAGACGGCTACGCTCAAAACTTGGCGAGCACGAGTCATTGATTGGAACCGTTAGAAATGTCGGATATCGCCTGGACCCTCGGCGTCAAGAAGATGAGATAAGTTCACCTGCTGCTAACCCGCAGCTGTAAGGATTGGTTGAATGTCAGAAGAAACACAAATTATCTTCCAGCCAGATTCGCAACCGGATCTGCCTCAGGGTCGGTTCCTGGATCGCGAACTGAGCTGGCTGGAGTTCAATCAGCGAGTGCTGGAGCTCGCGGAAGATGAATCATTGCCACTTTTGGAGCGTGTTCACTTCTTGAGCATATTCGCCTCCAACTTGGATGAATTCTTCATGGTTCGGGTCGCTTCGCTCAAAAGACGAATCGCAACCGGCATCGCCGTGCAGTCGGCTTCGGGTCTCAGCCCCCAGGAGGTCTTGCGCCGCATTTCCGACCGAACCAGAGAAATACAGTCCAGGCACGCGGAACTCTTCGCCACCGACATATCTTTGGAGCTGAAGAAAAACGGCATCGATGTGGTTCAGTGGCCGATGCTTTCCGGGCCTGAGCACGATGCGCTCCACGAATACTTCACCAACCAAGTCTTTCCGGTGTTGACCCCGCTTGCAGTGGACCCGGCTCACCCATTTCCATATATTTCTGGTTTGTCGCTGAACCTTGCAGTCGCGCTTCGAAACCCGAAGACTGACTCAGAGCACTTTGCGCGAGTAAAAGTGCCGTCTCTACTTCCAAGATTTGTCCTTGTTCCTGGCTCGGATTCCAAATACATCACTTTAGAAGATGTAATGGGCCAGTTCCTGGGAGAGCTTTTTCCGGGCATGACAGTAACCCAAAACCACATCTTCCGGGTAACCAGAAACGAAGACCTAGAGGTGGATGAAGATGAAGGTGAGAACCTGCTAGTTCAGCTTGAGAAAGAACTGCTACGCAGAAGATTTGGCCCTCCGGTTCGATTAGAAGTGGCAGAAAATATCGACTCTCAAGTGCTTAGTCTGCTGCAGCGAGAGCTAGGTATTTCTAACACCGATGTATATCACTTGCCTGCGCCGCTGGACCTGACAGGACTTAGATCATTAGCCTTCCTCAAAAGACCCGAGCTTCACTTCGAGCCGCACTCGATTACAACCAACCCATACCTAGAAGCTGACGAGAATGAAGCCGCGGACATTTTCGCTGCCCTTCGTGAACGAGAGGTACTGGTTCACCATCCCTACGAGAGTTTCGCAACCAGCACCCAAGCCTTTTTGGAGCAGGCAGCCGAAGACCCTCAGGTTCTGGCGATAAAGCAAACCCTGTACCGAACATCGGGTGATTCACCGGTTGTTGACGCCCTGATTGATGCAGCAGAAGCCGGCAAGCAAGTGCTGGCGCTAGTGGAAATCAAGGCCAGGTTTGATGAAAAAAACAACATCGGTTGGGCTAGAAAGCTGGAGGCCGCTGGCGTACACGTTGTCTACGGAATCGTTGGCCTAAAAACTCACTGCAAACTTTCGCTGGTAATAAGACAAGAAGGCGACAAGCTTCGGCGCTATTGCCATATCGGAACTGGAAACTACAACCCGAAAACTGCTCGCTACTATGAGGACTACGGGCTATTGACCGCCAGAGAATCGGTCGGTGAAGATTTGACTCAGCTTTTCAACCAGCTGTCTGGCTTCTCAACTGAGCCTGGCTACACCTCTATATTGACTTCTCCGGTTGGAGTTCGAGAGGGCCTAGTCGAAAGAATCCAGCGAGAAATCACCAACAAACAAAATGGCAAACCAGCCAAGATTCGCTTGAAATTGAACTCTTTGGTCGATGAGCAAATTATTGATCAGCTTTACTTCGCCTCGGTGGCGGGGGTTCCGATTGAGATTTTAGTTCGTGGCATGTGTGCTTTGAAGCCTGGAATCGAAGGCCTAAGCGAAAACATAAAGGTTGTTTCCGTGCTTGGCCGCTACCTCGAACACAGCCGACTGTTCTTCTTTGAAAATGCCGGAGACCCGGACGTCTTTATCGGTAGCGCCGACATGCAGCATCGGAACCTTGATCGCCGGGTTGAATCACTTGTGAAGATAACTCAAGCCGATCAGATCAAGGAGCTCAACGATCTTTTTGAGTTGGCAATGAGCGGCAAGGTTGCGATTTGGGAACTTGAGTCCAGTGGGGTCTGGCGGCGATATCCCAGGGACAAAGACGGCGAACCACTGATTGACATGCAGGATGAAGTAATGGCTCGAACTCTTTTGAAAAAAAAGATTAGGTAATGACCGTCTATGCCGCCGGAGCGGTTTGTTGGCGTATGGCCAAGGGCGAAATAGAGCTAGCCATGGTCTATCGGACCGTGCACAAAGATTGGACCTTCCCCAAGGGCAAGGTCGACCCTGGTGAGCTCTTTCCTGAAACTGCCGTAAGAGAAGTTGAGGAAGAAGCTGGAATCAGAATCAGACTCGGTCGAAAACTTGCAGTTATCGATTACGAGCTTGCCTCCGGTGAAACCAAAGAGGTTCACTATTGGGTTTCAAAGGTCAAAGACAGCGCAATTGCAAAATCAAAGTTCAAGCCCGATGATGAAATTGAAAAAGTCGAATGGGCCTCCGCAAAAAAAGCCATGAAGCAACTTACCTATGAGCACGACCGAGCGCTGCTTACAAAGACCCTTGAATTCTTCGCCCGGGGCGAGTTGGAAACCAGAGGTCTAGTAATCCTTCGCCACACCACCGCAACGCCCAGGAGCTCATGGGCTGGCGAAGAGGCAAAGCGACCGCTGCTCCCAGAAGGTAAGCAGCAGGCAAAGCGCCTGGTTCGCTTGCTTGATGCCTATGGGCCAAAACGATTGGTTACAAGCCCGTGGACCAGGTGCCAGCAGACTATTGCTCCATATTCAAAAAAGACAAAGCGAACCCTGATTGAGCGCTCTCAGCTAACCGAGCTTGCTAACGAACGCGGTCCAAGGAAAACCAAAAACGTTATTGAGGACACCTTCGGCCAAACTAAAAATGCGCTGATCTGTTCTCATCGCCCAGCACTTCCAACAATCATCGAAACTTTTTCAAAATATGCCTCTAAAGAAATTGCCCCCGCGTTAGCACGAGAAAAGACGCTATCGCCGGGTGAGTTTTTTGTGCTGAGGGTGGCCACCGGTCCCAAGCCAAAAATTATTGCCTACGAGCGCATTTACCTAGAATCAGACGTTCTAGAGGCAAAACTTAGCGCTTAATTCATCAGCTGTTTACTTGGTTTACAAGCCAAGTTTGTATTGCCTTCCTAACTTGGCTCTCGACACACAAAAACCATAAGGAAAGG
>Ga0307980_1000021_pt1 | contig 88056 bp, 125 predicted proteins | sample OrgLakmetage1060_FD_201817 | JGI IMG/M metagenome (GOLD analysis project Ga0307980, IMG submission 201817) | Saline water microbial communities from Organic Lake, Antarctica - #1060 | ecosystem: Environmental > Aquatic > Non-marine Saline and Alkaline > Saline | place: Antarctica: Organic Lake... | reverse complement strand
ACGGGAGGGCGCGCTGCGTGCTGGAGGATGGCAGCAAAGAAGATCTCTCTAAAGAGAGCAACCCTGCAGCGCAATTTGTGCTGCGGGTGCTTGAGATGCAGGGCGCGCGGTCCGTCGAGTGTGCGCGAGCGGGAGACGAAACCTCTCTGACGTCGACTAAGCCCACAACCATCGCGGACATGTTAGTGTCGAGGCCCGATGTCGTGTCGAGCGTCGACACAGTACCAACATCTCTGGTACGCGAGAGTGCTAAGGTATGCATGGAAAAAATGGGGGCTGAACCACACGACGCGCTTGAGATTCTGTTTGGTTGACATTCTCACATTTCTTCAATCATTCCACTCGTGCGAAAGTATGATTCTTCCGACCCAAGGTCCCAGCTTCGCTGCCGCCACATACACATAACAATTGATATTGGAGTGGGTAGTGATGGCGGAAAGAACCGTCCTCCTCCGCTCAGGCTGGATGCTCGGATCACGCCAGGTGCAAACTTTTCCTCGGCCGCAAACAGTCTCTAGGCTAAATCCTTGTAGCGCTGAGGGACCCCGCGGATCGTTCCCTCGGGGTCGCGGTTGAATGCGTCGGCGAAGGACGCTAGGCCGTCCTCGTACCCACAGTCTACCGCGCACTCGTTCAGGCGAGCCTGTTGCGCCTTGCTCAGATGCTGCATCCACGTGCACTTCTGCTTTTTCCGAGCCTGCGAACCTCGCATCAACCCATACGTCAGATTATATCCCGCCGCCAGATCGGGCCATGGAATTGAGCTGAAGGTGATGTCAAAGCAGGCGCACGGATACAGCCCCAAGCTGGGCATGGCCTCACGGATGAACTTGACATTGTCATTCTCGCGGCGGTCGATGGTCCACTTGGGGATCAAAGCAGCGGCGCACTTGGCTGCGAGCATACCACGCACGCGGACCGATTCCTTCTTGCCGAGATCGTTGGTAAATTTGGGTCGAGGAAGGCCCTTGGCCCATGGGTGCGTGTCGGGGTGAAGGCGCGCGAAGGACATGTCGTGCAGGCGAGGGTGCCCCGCGACTGATTCCCTCAAGAGGGCGGCCACCTAATGCTACGGAGTGGGCTACGACTGCCACGGAAGTATTGCCGCCTTGGCCTAGAGTAGCTTCTTGCTCTGCAGCAGCTCGTTCTGGCGGACACATTTCTGCAGCTTCTTGACAATGGAACGAAGGGCTCGCTTCAGCCTTCGGCACTGTCGAATCGAGATCGGAATGGCCTTGCTGGCTCGCAGGGCTCGGCGGCTCTCGTAGTCGATGCTGGCGGAGCCAGGCACTCCCTGCATGAGGGCCATGCAATCGGGATCCGACGTGATGGCATGAAGCAGGACGCTCGGTTCTGTCGCGTCGCCCCGAATGTGCGTCTTGCCCTTCCAGAGGGAGCACTGCAGCGGGTGCGTCCCACACTTGCAGCTCGTGACAAAGGAGCTGTGGAACGTGGGAATGTCGCGAGCTGCCCTCCGATTCGTTCGGACAAAAAAGCCCCCGCGGAAGTCGTCGGGAGGGACGGGACCTTCGAGGCGTACGCCGAGGTGAGAGGCGATTGTGTGCACCGTCTGCAGGGGAATCCGTCGACCGTGCAATGCCTTTGCGGCTTTTAGACCTGCAATTGGTACCACGGCAGCGGCTTGGTCAGTCGGAATCCCCAAGCGATGGGCCTGGTCAAACGTCGAGCGGACTTGGGGAGCAGTGAATCCCTCATTCGGGTCCTCGTCTTTGTGAGGTCCGTGAGGTCCGTGAGGTCCGCGAGGTCCGTGAGGTCCGTGAGGTCCGCGGGGTCCGCGAGGTCCGCGAAGACCACTAGATGTTTCCATAGTTTGTTATCGCAATGATGCAACACTTGTCTCTGGTGTCAAAGCAACTCGTATGGACGAATCTGCAAATATTTTCGTGCTTTAGGACAAAGGCTCACCCCTTGTCAGTTGCATGCCACTGCCACGGAAGCTGCACCAAATATGGTGGCAGGGGGTTTCTGCGATCCCTGAGAGGTACGACGTACACCGCGAGAGCGTGCGTAAGAACCTGCCTGCCGACTGGAGCCATCGTATTTGGAGCGGACCTGAGATCGTTCGTCTCGCACGAGCCACCGATCCTCGCACCGCTCGCCTGCTGGAGCGCTCTGACATTCCACTGATTTAGAAATGCGACATCGGTCGCCTTGTAGTTTTGCGAAGCGAAGGTGGTGTGTATCTGGACCTGGACGTCCACGCCAAGCAGTCGATGGAAGAACTTAAGCAGATTGTCGACACTCGCATGCCCGAGCAGGGCTTGTGTGTGATTCAAGAGGTGATCCTAATCAACAACTGGTTTATTGCCTGCAATCGTGACAGTACGTTTGCGCACGAGCTTCTTTTGGAGATTGAGAACAGACTGCTTGGTCGTGTTAAGCCCCTGCTCGGAAACATCGGTCCTGACTTCCGTACGCTCGCAGTGACAGGACCTTTTTTGTATCGCGACATGCTCATGCACCCCGAGCACGGTGCAAAGGCCACGGTGCTGTACTTGTCGGAGATGCATCCGATTGTGGAGCACGACTCGCTGAAGGAGTGGTCCAGCACGGGGGACACGGGGAACCATACTCCCATGGACTATATATTATGGGGTGCCAATGGTCTGGACCGTTCGGCTTTTTAGGTTTGCAAACGGTATTACGCGAGAGGGATTCGAGACGGCGCATTTTTGCCCGCGACCCTCCTCATTGGCTTGGTGGCGGGAGTCTTCAATGTCACGTTGGGGCTCCTTGTTCTACTTGTGGTATTGTACACGGACTATACGCAGATGAACAGGGTGGTGCAGGGGGGCGTGCAAGATCATTCCGTCGCCCTGTTCTTGTTTGGCATTGGAATTACCATAAGTTGGAGCGGCCAATTTCTTTTTTCACGGATCGTTGCTGCAAAGCAGGGAAAGAACGGAAAGCATGCACCTCTGAGCGGAAGCCGATGAACTTTGAAAATTGCAGTTGCTACAAAACAAACTGAGCTAACCCAACAAAATGTCGAATGCTCATGGCTGGCAAGGCGGTTCGTCTCGAGTGCACTCAATCGAAGTCCAGCACGTGGACGCAAAGGACGTGTCGGCGAGTGGAAACCTGGTCGTTGCAGGCGCTTTATCGGCAGCAAACATGACCGTTCCTGGCACGGTCACGGCAGGCGCTTTATCGGTAGCAAACATGGCCGTTCCTGGCACGGTCGCGGCAGGGCAATTCGTAACTGCGGGAGGCAACATCACGACCACGGCAGGCAACATCTCGGCCGCGGCAGGCAACATCACGGCGGGCGGAAACCTGACCGTGGTGGGTACAATCACGGCGGGTTAGCGAGTACAAGGTGTCCGAATCGCTTCGATCGACGACAGTGATTCCCCGTATGATGTTTTGGGGACAGACGATGTTATCGAGGTCGATACATCAAGCGCTTTTGTTGCCGTGGTCCTTCCGTCAGCCGCGGCGAGCACTGGACGAATGATCACAATCCTCGACATCGACGACGCCGCGGACAACTCCGTTACAATCCAACGCTCTGGTTCCGACAACATCCGCGTCAGCGGTGCCGACGCGACCGAGTTGGAGCTGGATGCAGCAAATGGACCAGCTGCCGTGACCCTGGTTTCATCGGGGACGACGTGGCGCATCCTGAGCAGCAGCGCGTTCTGAATCGCCCAAGTTTACAGTGTTACACATATTTTCGTGAACCTCAAGAAACATTACATTTGATCATGGATTTTTCCTCCAAGTCACTCACCATGCAGTTCGACCCCTTTGGGGGTCCAATCGTGCCAATGATGCCTTTTTCGTTTTGCGATTACAACCCAAAACAAAGCGATACTCATTCGTGCCGATCAGTGGCTCCGTTCTCCAGCAAAACGGGTAGACGGATCCCGATGCGGTGCACAGCATGGGTGTTGTGACACACTTTGCCAGAAATGAAGCACGAAAGGATACGAGCGGAGTCGCGCGCCACTGGTGGACGACGGCGCTAGAGGACTCTGCCGCGCGCGAGAGCATTGCAGCTCTGAAGCATCATCCCGCGGTGATCTCCGCAATCAGACAGCGTTGGCCTCAGCGCAAAGTGTTTTCGGTTGAGGATGGCGACGAGGTTTACTACGCAGTAAGCCCGTCGGGGGCCAAGGGCGGCGACAGAGTTCTTGGGGACTGTCATTTTGATGCGCCGTTCGGTTGGCTTCCTGATATCGGAGCGGCGTACGTGCAGGTGATTCTGAGCTGCACTCGGCACGGGTCCGTCGAGACGACGATCGAGGGGACGTCGGTGCACATGTCATTCGGTGACTTCCACGGGATCGATTCCAACGCAGACTTTCATTGTGCAGATGGTAGCATTGCTCCGCACGAAGACCGAGTTTTGCTCAAACTGCATTACATAGTGGCTGACGACGGTGCGAATGAAGACTCCATCCCGTTTCAACTGTCCAGAGCGCTTCTTGTCGGGTGGACCAAGGTGTCTCGCGAAATGATGCGAGCTTCGACCAACCCCAAAACTCCATGGTAGCACTGCTTGGGGGCATGCGTGCAGGGAGGGAGATGGGCGTACAACAATTGGATTTTGGTGCTTGTCTTGATTGCAACGATAGTCGCCGTTAAAACGCTAGTCCGACGAGGCATGACGAGCGCAGAAAATCGTACAACATTGGCAGGCGCAGCACGGCAACCACTTAGCGCCTTGGCGACATAATTGTGCTAAGATGGAATTGCTGCAGCCGTCAACTGATGTTTGTCGCCTGTACCACCAGTCCTTTTCCACAGAGGTGTTGTCGGTGTTTTTCTGCAGTTCGCTAGCGAAGCAGATGCTGCGAAATGGCAAAACTCTTCTCTTCACTACTGACATCCCTCCGCAGTTTCGCAGCATCCATGTGCCTGGCTCGGATGGCCTCGTGGTTCCTTGGTACTTTGTGCTCGAGGTCTGCTGCACGGATCACAGATATGGACCGCCGCTGGAAGATGACGGCGTGGACACTTGGGCTTTGCTGCAGATATCGGGACTCAAACAACTGCTGCAGATTCGGCGGCAGACGAATCCTGAATTCTGGAGCAATAAGGACGAGTTCAACTTCAACTTGGAGCAAAACAACGCCGTGCGGCACAAACTCTGCAATTCGTATTTGGATGGAGCCATTGTGGCAGCAGTTCGGTTTCGACCCGACTTCATCGTGGAACTTGTGGAAGGTGATATAATTTCAGGTGACAATACAGAAACAAAAGAGTCATGGCCATGACAACGCGACAAATGTGTATGCTCGTGGGCGCGATCGTCGCTGTTCTGCTGTTCATGTTGGCCGTGTCAAGTGCCAACTCCACGAAACGCGTTTCCTTATCCATGAGCCACATCAACTCCGCGAAACGCGTTTCCTTACCCGTGAGCCGCATCAACAGGATGAGCCTCGCGAGCGGAGGCGGGCAGGTTCTCCCGTATTCCACCTTTGCTCCTCTGTGCGACAAGGCAAAGGCAATGGCCCAGCGCATGACAGGATCCAGTCGGGGGGTGTTTGTGGTGATAGTTTCTCCTGCCGAGGGTAACTAGGTCCTTGGTCTGTCGTGCGACACCCAGGAGTCCAACATGTTCGGCATCGATAACGCATTTGTCGGACCCATGTCGGATCAGATAATCAATCGCTTCATGGCACAAGAGGCCACGAACTGGCAGAACGCGATCTGCGATTTCTTCGGCGAGCGGGACCACAAGTCATATATCATCGTGCAAACTTCACAAGGCCAACTCCCCGCCGTGCGATTCAGCTCTCCGTCAGGCGGCTGCGATTCAGCCATCATCACATCTCCCGTCAAGTTCCAGCCGTGGATTCACGATTCCTTACCCGAGAGCCACATCAACAGGATGAGCCTCGCGAGCAGAGGCGGGCATGTTCTCCCGTATTCCGCCTTTGCTCCTCTGTGCGACAAGGCCAAGGCAATGGCCCAGCGCATGACAGGATCCAGTCGGGGGGTGTCTGTGGTGATAGTTTCTCCTGCCGAGGGTAACTTGGTCCTTGGTCTGTCGTGCGACACCCAGGAGTCCAGCATGTTCAGCATCGATAACGCATTTGTCGGACCCATGTCGGATCAGATAATCAATCGCTTCATGGCGCAAGAGGCCACGATCTGGCAGAACGCGATCTGCGATTTCTTCAGCGCGCAGAGCCAGCCGACATATATCATCGTGCAAACTTCACAAGGCCAACTCCCCGCCGTGCGATTCAGCTCTCCGTCAGGCGACTGCGGTTCAGTCATCATCACATCTTCCGTCAAGTTCCAGCCGTGGATTTACGGTCCCTGATTGAATCATTTTGTTGATCTTTATTTCTCAAACGCCTTTCCATCGTCTCTTCTCCATTGCGCCGTTCCCTTGTGAATCACCAATCCCTTCGGAAACAACGCCACGCTCTATTTTTCACTCGGCGACAGCTCCGCGTACACCGTGCTTGTAACATCGGGCCCCGAAGTCCAGATCACGTTGTATGCCTCCTCGCCCCACATCTCCCCGTGCGGGATCTTTGGAAGCGGCCCCTTTTGCACGATCCTTTGGCATGCCAGGCGAAAGCACCGCAGAAAGTACGGCTCGCCTGGCTTTGTCGATTGCATGCAGTAGTTCGCGACTCGAATCGGGTCTTCTGGCTTACCTTTGCGAATGCTGAATTTTTCGGCCTGCTTTTGGGCAAACTCAGGCTTGACCAGCTGCTCCAGGAACAGGCGAACTGGCTTGGGGCTGGCCTCGAGGGAGAATGCGAAGTTTGGTGGGACCACGCAATCGAGGTCAGAGTACAGGCCCTCTCGCTTGTACAGCAAGGCATAGCGAGCTAGGTCGCACTTTTGGATGTTGTTCGCAGCATCCCAAGCCTGGCCTCCACCAAGCTTGCGCACTATGGGCTCGAGGTTGGCTGGAAGCCAAATTTTGACATCAGAGACTCCCGCTCGCTTCCACATGGATACAGCATTTCGCACCACGGGCGGGAGAGGGGACGGCGGGTCCCAGAAGCCCCAGAACAGGTGGACGGTGTAGGGGACCCTGCGTGATGCACCAGCAGCGACTGTGGGAAATGACTTCCACAGAAACAACATTGTTATGAGTATGACAACCAACGCAATCCAAATGACCGACATTAAACAACGGTGCTTCGTTTTTATTTCAATCAGATAGAAGCAATCTGGACAACAGGTTCACTCGAAGCAACTCGCGAGCGATGGACAAGTCGGTGGACTAAGATGGCTTGCTCGCACGGCTTTTTGCGGCGTACCGATGGAATGGCCAGTCCAGCGCAGTCGGCATCCTGCAGGGAAATGACGGTCATGTCTTCCTGTGACACGGGCCTCCCGCAGTTCAACCACGCACCGTCGGGAAAGGCGCGGATTCGCAGACCTTCGGGACCGCTGAGCGATGGCAATCGTTCTGGAAGGATTGCGATGTATTGCCTCATGTGCAGCGTGAGGTCGCGCCTCAGCACCGAATCCGATGGCATCGTTGAGATTGATCCGTGCATGCCAGTGATTCTCCCTCTGCATCGCAGGATCGCTCGGGCAAGGTACGTGTCAACCTGCAGCTCTTCAGGAAAGTAACTTTCGTTGCATCCTGGATGGGGGCACGGTTGACGCTTGTCAATCCTACGCACAAAATCAATCAGTACTTTCGCATCGCACTCCTTTCCGCCAATCGACACGACGTCGGGGGGCATGCCACAAGTCATGTGAAGCCACGCGTGCAAGCAAAATGCGTGCGCGTGCTTGCATCGGCAGCCTCGGACGGGAAGGATCATTTCTCTGCCGCTGAGGGGACACCTGGTCTGGACCAGTCTGGATTTTGCAGGCGGTACCCTTTCGCGTTCGCTTCCCTTCATCTCTTCGTGCACGAGACGAGGCTCCGCATACCCGACGCGGCTGGCCTTTGGCGTCCACCAGGGATTTGCTTGCACAATGGAGTTGATCATTTGCCACACCACCGTTCGCATGCGATCTCGGGTCATTCGCTGTATCATGCCGCGCGCCGTGTGCACGGTGGGAGAACCGTCTGGATTCATCGTCAACTGAAGATGCTCCACAGCGCCTTCATCCTGTTGCAAAGCCAGGAAGGCCGTGAACACGGCCGAACGCACGGACAGTTTGGAGAGCTGCAGCAGTATGGCGGCCCATCGCGACGACTTGGCGGTGAGCGCTCGCACAAAAATGTTGCGAGACACGATGCGAGAGCATCCCGCGTTGGCGAGCATCGGGCAGTCGGGGCTCAGGGTTTTGCGGATGGGAGCCTCTCTTCTCGGGTTGAGTGTCAGCCCGTCCGACGATTGTTCGTGAGCAAACATGGGCAATCGATGCATGACCTTTGCTGACATGTATTTCTCGTGTTTAGTGTGACTGGCTATCGGAACCGAGAACTCGAAAGACGAGACGGAAACATTCCCAATTCCATAGGTTGCGTAATACAACAAAAAACAAGACAGCCACCATGTCCAGCCTCAGCCCAAAGATGCAAATGTACGCCTCGCTCGGAGCAGGAGTTCTTGTTCTTGTCCTTTGCATTTACGGACTGAGCGATGGAAGTAAGAAGGGAACTAGCCAGTCGGGCGCTAGCAAGTGGCTCGCCAGTCTCGCGGGTGCTGGCATCTTCCTCATTGTGTCAAGTCCTCTCGTGTACAAGTACACAGACATGGCGATGAAGAAATTTATGGGAGACTCCTACGCTCTGGCTGAAGACGACGGGGAAACACCCACACCTCTGGGCATCAGTGCCCACGCCGCAGTATTCTTCCTGGCATCTCGGGCTATCATGGCATTCTAAGTGCAAATGTTTGCATGCCCAACCAATTAGCATAGTTCAGTTACATGTACTCGAGTGAATCCGTGTCCTCTTATCATCCCCACATTTAAAACCAACGATGGAAACCAGCACCAAAGCAGACGCGGTTCCACCCACTTCGACGAAAAGCCTTTCCACCGAGACGAGTATTTACCGCCGCGGCGAGGAGCTCGGAGAAGGCGCGTTCGCCCGAGTCTTTGCGATCAACAAAGAGCACGGCTTTCTCAATGGGGCGTTTTGCGTCAAGACCATGTATCATGGCAAAGGCTGTGTCCGTGATGCACGCGGAGAACTCTCTGATCAGACCAACCCCAAGTATAACGGCCTCGCGGCACATTAGCTACGAGAAATCCTGGCCAGCTCGTTCCTGCGAGGGTCGAACGGTGCGGTGCAGGGAGTTGCTGCATGGGGACGCTTTCGAAAGGGTGATGGTCATCTTCTGACCCCAGAGCTCTGCATGGAGCGGTGCACGGTCACGCTCTTTGATCTCGGCAAACTGTTCTGCACCGTGCGGGCATTCAGTTCTGACGAGATTCTTGCCATCGCTCGCGGGCTCTTTCGATCAGTTGCAGAGATGCACGCCAAGGGCGTCATGCATAGAGACATCAAGCCCAGCAACGTTATGATCCGAAAGTGTGGCGAAGTGGTACTCGGAGACTTTGGCCTCGCCCGCGTCGATCCGCTTGGTCTGGGAGACAATGCAGGCACCTGCCTGTCGGATGTTGTCGTGGCCAAGCGGGTTCGCGATCCTGCGCTCATTTTGCACAAAGGAGTCGCGTGCTGCAAGGCCGTGGACGTGTGGGCCATGGCGCAGACGATCTACTGGTTGATCACAGGAGAATTCATGTTTGACTGCGATCTCGAAGAAACGAAGTACGATGTTCTTCTTGGCGAAGTGTTTCAGACGCTGGGACTTCCTGATTCTATGCGAGACGCCGCCGCCCGTCGCCTGCGCACGGAGCCTGGCGTCATTGAAGCTGTCAAGGAATAGCTGACCAAAGAGCAGCTTGCCGAGCTACTCGCCGAGAGCACGTACCGCCAAGACTTGGGCAAACCCTTTTGGACCGCCATGGCGGTATGCCTCGACCTCAATCAGGCATCGAGGTGCACTGCCGCGGAAGCCCTGGCCATGATCGAGAACGCCGATGAGGCGCGCATCGTCGAAACCAAATGCCATGCCAACGTGATGGACATGCTCACCGTACAAAAACTCGGGGACGCAGTGGCAGTCATCGAGGCAAAAAAATCACATCCGAGCGACCCCGAGGACAAAGGCGTCGAGTGCATGGTTGCCCACTATATTTGCATCGACATGCAGCAGCCATGGACAAAGCCTCGATTGAAACTACTCTCAAACAGTAAGAACCTGAGCGTGTTTCGTGACGGTATTGGCGTGATCGTGCGGATGCTGACTCAGGCCTTCACGCGGCGAAATCTCCAATGGTTCGAAACCACGAGCATGGCGCTGCAGTGCTACTTCACGTGCGTCTTCACCGCGTCGCACTGGAGAGACCTCGAATTCGTGCAACTGAACTCAGAGGTGCTGGTTTCGCTTGTGTGCAAGGCTGTCACGCAGCATGGCCTCTTGGAGGGGCGCCTCTACAACGAAGGAGGGGTGGATGGCGTGGTCTTGCAGCTGGAGATGGGGTTCTTGCGTATCCTTCGCGGGCGCATTGTACCGAGAAGCGAAGCACTAGATGGGCAGCCGTTTTGGGGCACCGAGGCACTCAAGGCAGGCCGAGAAGCAGGGCTGGACCTAGAGCAAACCATTCAAGCCTTGATGATCGTCGCTGCATCCGACACTGAAACCATGGGTGGCCCCATGGCCCGCCATGCGATTCGTCGCGCCATGCAGTCGATGAAACCCAGTAAAGCAGAGGGTCAGATAAAAGCGGCTGAGCCGACTAGTTAAGTGAAACGACGCTTTTCGATTGCTTTTAAACCCAATCGTGTTGAGACGACACGCGAGACAAACAATCCATTTCATCCTTGCTCTCCACTAGCGGTTCTCGCAGTACAAACGCTTCGTGCGAATCCGTCTCGGCTCTTTTAACGGCGAGAAGCCACGGCCTACCCCAGGGACACTGCATGACCATCTTGGTTCGGGCAAGTTTCCCGACGAGAGCGGCTCGATGCGGGCGCATCACCACAATCCTAGCACCCGAATAGGTTGACATTGGATGCAGAGCGACGCGCAAGTCCTTTCGCACCCGCCTTTGGTCGAACGTGCGAAACAGGACTCGAGCCACGCCTTCGCCAAGCGACTGCGACGGCAAAGAAGCGCTCTTTTTCATCGGAATCGCGATCCAAGCATCCCCTGTCGTGTCTTGATCCCATCGAATTCCAAACTCGTGCAGCACGTCGGAGAGGACAGGACCCAGCGAATTCCGCAGCAGCCAGAAGGGGCAGAGGTCGAGCACAACGGCGCCCGATCCCACACGACCGAGTCGTGGGACGCCTTGCAGAGGAAACTCAATTTCGTGACTTGGGGATTCTCCACCCCATCCGCTTATGATGGTCGACTCTTTTGCCGCGGCCATCGAGGTTGAGTCTGCGCGTTACCCTATTTGCTCAGCAAGTACGACGCGATTGCGTGCAAAACTTTCCATCCATGCTGAAGCGTAGCAAACGGGATGTCCACCGCGAAGAAACGCAACATGCCCGTCATAATTCTCTGTACGATACCAAACACTGATTTGGACGACTGGTTTGAATAAAGCTACTGCCCAACGACGCCAAGAATGCCACTCAGCGCTACCGTCTGCAGGCTGACGCCCACCGATATGCTGATGGGCACCCCGTTCAGGAAAAACGCCGCGACTCCCTGTAGAATCGCCATTTGAGCGAGAAGAGGCACGCAGAAGCTCATGCAAACGATAAACAGAACCGCGATGATTCCATCACTGATTGTCGCGTCGAAGCTCGCGAACCGCTTGCACAAAGTTTGAAACGCGTAGAAGGCTTCTTCGATTACCCCTCCCAAAACAATGCCACTCGCAATCCCGAACAGACCTGGCAACAGTCCCAGCGATGCGACGAGGTTGATGCCACCCACCGCAAGAAAGATGGTGCGAATTAGAGCGTCTACCCATCCAAGGTCCCCGTGAAAGAGTTTTAGAGCGTGTGCCATTCCTTTCGACAAAATACCCTCGAGCAGCTCGTTTGATTCTTCGAACCAGTCCATGATGCTGTTCCAGGCAAGCTGTCCAATCCCCATCTGCTCTTTTCCTTGTCGCCGAAGCAAGGCGTTCGCCTTCGCACTGTTGTAACCCTGCATGCCATACTTGGGCAGAATCCTGTCACCGTACGTAAACTCCGACTCCATCTTCTTGGGCACACAGACCTGATACCCAGGCAGGAACACGCAGTCTCCGTCGTCTTTGCATTGGGACCGATGCTTATGCGCTTCGCACTTTCGCAAGAGGATGCCGCCGCGAGTGCTGGCAGACGGAACGCAAAGACGGGCCCACGGGATCCACTTGCACTTCTTAGTTGTGTTGCACTGAGCCGAACGAAGCAAACGTCCGCACGAGTCGGACATATTTGTGAAATAACAAATGTCCAAATTCGCGCCGTGCAGAAGTGGTATGGATGCGGATGATCTGGAAGAAGACGCCATTTCCATCGATCGCCCGCCCACGCCTCGACCTCGTCGAGTTGAAGAGTTGCGGGCCGAGGCCGAGGCAGCCGAGTTCGTCGAAACTGCTACGAAAGAACCTGATCTCTGTCTGACGCGGGAAGAGCTCATCGAGATGTGCCCCACGTGGAGCAGGTTTACAGTCAAGCAATTCCTCGAAAACGAAGCGAATGATTTCGACAAAGAGACCGTGTTAGAGCGCTTCACTGTGGGTTATCAGAACGACACGCCCTTCTGCGTCATGCTGATGTCTTGTCGTCCGTCCAGAAAAAAGTACGAAATGCAGTCTGTGTATCACGCGCCATCCTCCAAGTTCGTCGTCCCTCTGATGATGGTGCATGTCGAGTGCGAGGACGTGCAGTGGGTGTTCCAGATCGCACGCGCAGAAGACCCGACTTTGAAAGTGGATGCCGAAGAAATCACTGCGTACTTGCCTTCGCCTCGGGCCGAGCGCCGCCGCTCCATTCTCAGGGCAGGCGTCATCGAAGGACGCTCAGAGTTGGATGAAATTCGGATCGGTCCTTTAGACGTCGTCATGCCCAAGACAGCGAACGAGTACGCGAAGGATCATTTTGATCTTCTGGAGCCAAGCCTCATGAAAACTCTCATCGCGGATCGTGAATATCCTTGGCAACTGTGATGGAAACATTGGCGCGCCACTCGCGATCGTTTCAGTGCCAGACCGTCCATTGAGACTTCATGCGGTTTTCGCGACTGCGCGAGAGAGTGCTCCTGATACGCAAGCGTTCGGGGTCCATGATTGTTTGTCGTTCGAATGTATCTCGGTGCGACCGACGATACTGGAGCAGGCTTAGGTTGCAAGGAGACTTGGTGTGGAGGTCGCCATGGCTTCGGCGCGAGTAGGCGATGTTGTGTATGCAAAGGCTGCACGTCCGTTGTTTGCTTGGAACGGTACACAACAGAACGTCCGAATGGGCGAACATTGCGGAAACGGCTGTGCAAAGAGCGGTCGCTTCTTCTTTTTGATTTGCCCATGTCAAGGTTTACGTTTGAACGGTGCGACCCGTCGTGGCATGCAGACGAAACAAATCAAAACAAACCAATGGAACCATCTGCGCACATTGTACTGCAAGGGTCAAACATTCTTGCCGCGTTTGAAACGTACGAAGAAGCTCACAAGTGCTGCGAAATCTTGGGCACCGTTCGCAAGCCTCACAAGCTGAAACGTTTGGCATTGCGAGGATCCGCGCGACTTGTCGCCAAGCCCTGGCACGCCGAAGACCATGCCCTCGCCATCCGTGAAGTATCAAGAACGATGCAGAGCTGCGTCCGAGACCGTGGCATGTACTTTGCATGCCCCGAGGCACTTCGCATATTTGCCACGGCCGTGGTTAAGTACGTCGCTCCCGCGTTTGGAACCAACTTCGCCAACGTTGACTGCTTCGAAGACGACTGCATGCAGATTGAGATGGAAGAAGGACCCGTTCTCGAAATCGAAGGGTGGCACAGCGCCAGGGAAATGCCTCGACATTCCACCGACGCGCAAGAAGAGGGAGAAGACGACGACGACGACGACGAGGCGGATGAGAGCATCTGAAACGGTTGCAAAATATCACTACAAATGTGCATTTCCAATACCAACTACCGTAAACGGTTGATTGTACTACATTTCTTTGCACATGCACCCAATCATCACGCCAAGACCTAAAAAAGATTGTTGTGTGCAGATTCGACCCTGCGGCGGGATGGACGACACATACGCGCGTACGAAGTCTGGGTGAAGTATTGCACCTCTTAATGGCGGATTCTCACGAAAGAGTTTTCTATCTAAATGCGGTGGGTTTTGATCCCACGACCAACGAGTTAAAAGCTCGCCGCTCTACCACTGAGCTACGCATTCGGTTCGGATCTTTAACAGATTGCATATAATTAAATCAAATTTCGCTGAATTGAAGAGAATAAAGTTTATCATGCCAGTTTTCGCAGATCGATTTCATGAGCGCGTCCATGCCCTCCAACGAATTCCCAAAGTGTTGGCATGCAAGCTAGGACCTGGCGCTGCACGTCAAGCCCGCACACTTGCCAAAACTCTGTACGTGCAGCTTGCCGCCAAATATATCGACGGCTCCTCGCGTTTGCTGGCTGTGCCACTGCTGTGCTCGATTGCCACGCCAAGCCCAGAGTACACTAACATCGTTACATGCTAGATGACTTCTCCTGCGCTGATTGCTTACACGCCAGACGGAAAAGAAACCAATGCACCGCTTTGCATTGGCGACGATGAAATTGTTGTCGACGTGTTAACCTCAGAATGAAGTGGACAAAGGTTTCTCGGGTGTTCGCGACGTCATCCATGTGTTGACAAACCCCAGCTTCGTCAATGTGCGCACGACGTCTTTTGCACACCACTGCTATCCCTCGCGGTACTCGATCACGATTGGATCGTGAAACGCGATGCCAGAGAATGTGTCGGCAATCGCGCCAACCCACTGCTTGTATGTTGCTTCAGTGATCTTGACCCGAACGAGATTTGGCACGTCTGACGCCTCAACCACATCATAGTCAACGGTTCGGTACACCAAAGCAATTTGAATGTTTAACTTGAGGACTATACCACCTTTCGCTTTCGCTTTCGCTTTCGCTTTCGCTTTCGCTTTCTCTTTCTCTTTCTATTCGTCTTCATCTTGATCGCTGTAAAGCAATTTAACTTCATTGAAAGGGACCTTCCCTTTTCGGGGCTCAAGAATCGTGTATTGAACAAGGGGAGGCATCATCTGTCCATTCTTTTGACCATGCTTTAGAATTTCGACGACGCGCGGATTTTTCATTTGAATCGTGATGCAGTTGCCGCTTTCTTCTCCTTTCAATTGTTCGATTCCGCAATTGGTGCTGTCCCTCAGACTCTACGGGAAAACGCGAGACTTTTCGACTTCGAGTTGCGAGTCTGCAGTCGGCATCGCCGCCCACCAAAGAAGAAGTTTGCCAGGCTACTTGTGCTCGAAACGCTCGAGATTTAAGATTGCCTCTGTTTGCGCTTCTCTCGATGTGTTGCGTATTTGCACCACATCGCCAAAGAGTGCAGTTTGGACAAGTCTCGTCGGTGGTGCAGCCCGAAACAACTTGCGCACTTCCGAATCGTATTTGCTCAGGTGAAGGATAGGATACGGTTCGATGTTTCGGCTCCAACGGTTGAAGATGGTGCAAAATTGTTTGATCGAGCTCGGCTTCTTTGCAGCAACGAGCTCGCGAAGCTTCTTGGAAAGGTGCCCTGTTGCCCATCGCATGCCCAAGTCACTGTTGAGCTCGGCGAGGCGGGCCTTGCAGTCTCCATCCATGTATCCCAAGCGGATCATCGCGTCGGCTATCGCAGAGCCTGCCTTCTGGTGAGCATTCGCAATGTTTTCGAGCGTTGCTTCGCCAAATCCTGACACTTGCAAGCATTCGTCAGCAAGGGGATCGATGCTTTCGATTTTCGTTGCGTCAATGTCAGTTCGCATAAAATTATTAAATCTATCGCGTTTGCAGAAGTATAGATTTAATCCGAAGCGTTCTTCGAACAACATCCGTACAAACGGCGGAAAGTCTTTTTTCAATTTTGGAACAAATTGGACGCGGAACAGCTCTGCGAATTTTTCGCTGGCAGGGGAGGTGTTGACCAGCAAACGGTTCGTGTCAGGGTGTAGCAACTGCGTGCAAGGTCGAATCTGCATCATGAGTTCGATAACCCCTCTCTCGACTTCATTCTTTCGTTTGTTTCGAGCTTTGCTGCTCATCTCCTTTTCGTCAAGGTCTTCATGCAGCTACAAAACCATAGAGTCAAGATCCTCAATGGCGTGATCGAACTAGTGGACCCGTGCCCACTCGATAGCTTCTCCGATTGTATCGGCTTTGCTTTGCTGCGCTATGAGGCTTCCCATGATGGTGTACACTGCAATGGGAATCAGAGTACGCATGACAATGCGCCTGTTGTTTATATTGCCAAGAACATCTGTCTGCAAGTCTCTCAGCATCTGAGCGGCGGTAAACAAACTGCAATGGCGGCGGAGGGCAATCGTCAAGACCCAACGTGTCAGAAGCGGGGCCCACATTTGGCAGAATAAATCGGTTTGTTGCGGGTTATCGTGGACCAAGAACTGAATGACGGGTTCCCGAATGCCAATATCTTGCAAAAACGGTTTGACATCTGACTCGATCAATTGAATGGTATCCGTCGAGCGGTTTCCATGAGATTCTACGTACACGACTTCGGACGTCGTCGTGTCGATGATTAAAAAGTTTGCATGTTTCATTGTTAGCACGGGAAACGCCAAATACCGAGAGCACGTCGTCGCCACAACGATGCGAGTATTATTGGTTGCAACTTTTCGCGCGGTTTGGAACTGTTGCTGCGATATGTCTTTCTCAGAGTTTGGAATCAGACTAACGCTTGGCAAAACCTGAACGATACCTCCAAACTCTTCAATCAGGCTATGCAACACGAATTCACCAAGAGTGGAGACGCAATTTGCAAAGCCACACGCAATGTACAACAGAGGGTAATTGGGTTTGTATAGCATTTTGAGACCACACTTTTTCAGCGACTCAAATTCAGATAAAACCGCTTTTTGGCCATCATTTAATCGTCCCACCGAGGAACTTTGACCCATCGAGCTTGGTTTGTTTATTCAGTCATCATAAAGCAGAAAGCCACCCGTTGACAAATCCTACGCGCCAAAGAGCTCGCATCACCTGCTTCGCCTCAGTTGCTTGCTTGGCAGGGTGTCGGATGACGTATGGATGGCACGCAGTTTTGCAGCCTTTCATCGTTTCTTCAAACAGCTGACGGTCGGTGGTTGTGACGCTAACTCTAGTCGCGTCGGTTGCACCGCTTTCGCCCTCGGACATCAAGAGAATTTTCAATCCGAGCTTGGTCGCCTCTGATTCGACGACCGATGAGGCAACGGTCCTGAATACGGGCATGATCTGGACGGGGCGCGAAGGGCGATCCTTTCGCCCGTCTTCAAACTTGAAGAAGAGGCAAGGCGGAATGGCCCGTTTGCCCGTTCGATCGGCCGACGGGATCGTGAACACCCTGGGATTGGGAATCATCGCGGTGGTAGGCGGGTCAAGCGCGGCGTGAAGCACAAAGCCAAAGGTGAGGGAGCTTTCGGCCAGGGCGGTTTCGGCTGTTGAGACGTCTGCAGACGGAGGGGCGGGTGGTGCCGCCCAGAACACGATAGTACCAGGGCTCTGCCAGTTGAAAGGCATGGTCAGCTCAACTTCGGAGCACTAGTTTAGCCCGTCGGCTGTGCACGACGGTTTCCGCTTCATGAGCTTTCCCGAGTCGATCTCGTTTTGTACGATGGGGGGAACTGTGCTGGCGAAGTGCACAAGAGCTCGCATCTCAAGGATGCCCCGCTGCGGAATGGCATGGATGAGGTGCATGTTTGCACGGGCGAGTTCCTTGCACAGCTATGGTCCGTCCCCCGTGAGATGGGACGCGTGAAAGCGAGCATCAGCGGAAAAATTACCAATGGTCCACTGTGGTCCGAGCTTGCCGTTTAGCATTCGCATGGCGTTGCGGCACTCGGAGTGGAAGGCCAGATTCGACAGAAGAAACCGTTCTTTCCGTGCCGCGCCACCGTTCAGGCTCTCGATGTACGACGCACAGGTAAAATCTGCACGAGTCAGTGCTTCGGCAAGCACTGAAGGTATGCGGGCGCTGTTGGCTGCGGTCCGAATTGAAGCAACGGGATCGGTGGCCCACGCCTTAATCCTTGCCTCGTTTTTGGGGTTGCTGGAAAGAAACGGTTCGCTCGCAAACTCGTGCAGCAGGTCCCGTTGCCAGTTTGCAATGCTTTGGTCTCTGATTTTGAGGAACTGCACACGGATCGAGTCGAGGCTCGATTCCAAATGCCGATGCATTTCTCCCAGCGAGCACGGGGTGCCATCAGAGGCAAACAACCGCTCGCAAGGCCCTAGACAGCTTAAAATCACTTCAATCGCAGGCAATCGCAGACCCGCTTGAAGAAATGCAAACACGGCCAACGTTCGACCGTGCGATACGATCCATTTCATCCCATCCTCCACCGTTTTGGCACCGCTTTCGTGCATCATGGCACTCGACAAGGTGCACAAGGCCCCAAAGGGAACAAATGGACCCATGCCTGCAGCCTTTGCGAAACCCGATTTCGTCAGGAATTTCATGTGAAGCGACTCGACCGTTCGGCGGGCCTCGTGCAAACCGACCGATCCCGCTTGCATGCAGTGAAGGATCCAGCGGCAGATGAGAGGTGCCCACATGGTGCAGAACGAATCGGCATTCCGCACGAATAAATCGAATGTGATCGTGACTGCCGCATGTCGCAGTCCCACCAGTTGAAGGTATCGTTCAACATTTTTTTTCACATTTGACGATTTTCGATTTTTGCCTGCAGAATCGACGAGCACGCAGTGACCCGTGCGCAGCTCAACTATCAGTGCCATCTGATGGCCGTGCGTGGTGAGAGGCTACACGACGACCCGAGCCTTGGACGTGGCCATTGCCTCGAGCAACGAATTTTTCCCGACCATGTTCGTTGCGTGATCCATGGGCACGTCCTTTTGCAGGGACACGGGATGTATCAGCGTGAACAGATCGCTGTTTCTCGACTTTTTCAGCACGGAACTCAGGCAGAAGGCGAACAGATTGATTGGGCCAAACGTCAGCATGCCGACGGATGCAACAACGGGGAGAGCGGGAGATTCTGCAAAGTGCTTTCCGACGCGAGAAAAGGTCTCAATATCCTTCTAAATAAAATTGTGGCATGCAGATGCAGAGGGGGGCGCGATTGCCAGTCCCATATTATTTGTTTTTACTCCAATCGCGCGGTCAAGAATGCAAGAACGCATGCGTTCCATGCTGTTTGTGCGGTTGCACGCAAGCACTAGGAGCGGGCCAGTGCCAGTTTAAGGCCTGATGCAAGCGCCTCGTTTGATCCGCGTGTCACCCTCCTCGAGGCAGACGTCTCGGTAGGACGATGCATGAATTGCTGTTGAATGACTGAAAGAAAAAAAAGACCTTGGTCGAAATGGCAAATGTTTACAGTTCAATCTCTGAGAGCGGCCGAACAACCCGATCCAGGATGCTGCGCGACCCTCGCAATGCTTCAAATGATTTGATGTTGTTCGACGAATCGGGGGGAACCGCGACCGACAGGCAGTCGTCGTGGTGCCACGAGCCCACAGTGGGCAGACCTCCCCACCCGATTGACACGGATTTTTGCGAGTGTCTGGCAGTCAGCAGAGCGCAGATGCCTTCAACGTCGTCGCAGCGAGCCAATTGCACCAATGCCACTAAGTCGCGACCCCTGGCACAGTTGGCATGGCGGGAAGTCCCATTCATCCATGCATGTACATCAGGCTACACGATGGCCTCTGCACGATTAAAAAACACAGCGTCATGCCCCGTGGGAAGGTCCAGGTTTGGGCATAGCTTCCAGTGCAGTGAGCAAACTTCCCTCTGGAACGCCGCGTGTTGCTCGCCACTGCACTCATCGGCGAAGGCGTTACCTTAACGGCAAGATGCCGTCCTTTCGACGTAGAGCGTCGTGCACATATTTCTCTGCGCTCGGAGTGCAGCCTTTATCTCCACAAGCCACGGTTTCCGTGTGTTTTTTATCCAGTGGGAAAAAAGTGAGGCGTGCATGGAAACCATGGCACGTGAACCGAAGAATGTTCGTTTTTCGTTGAGCGAAGCTCCTCCCACAGCCAGAAACGCGGTACGATTCTCGGCAAAGGTGAGCGATGAAACCAGATCCGCAACGTTTGTGTTGCGCAAGGCCGACGCGCAGGTGTGGGCGAAGCGAATTCGCGACATCGGGCTGGATCCGTCGGAGCTTTTGCCGAACGACATCTTCCGACGAGACAAGGTCATCCCTCCCGACGAGTGCAGAGACGTGGCCGCCCGCATGGCGACCGCGTGGAGACTTCTCGGCGGCGACAAGGGTGCGATATGGAAGACGGCGAGTCATAGGTTTGCCACGCTGACAGGCCTGAAGCAGCAGTACTGGCTCTTGCTTGTGTTTCGATTTGGGATTGACAGCCTTGATGGTGTGGCGATCGCAGATAAGTAAACATTCTATTTTTTTTGTTTTTTTCCTCACGAAAGCGATCCAAACACCGAATCGAGCGTGAAGGGCTTCCATCCTTCCGAAACTTCAGAGTCCTTTGAATCGCCAGATCCCCCGAACGGCATCCAGCCAACCTTGGAGGTTTCGGGCAACGTGAGCCCAAAGTCATGAAACGGCTGCCAGCTCTTCGGCTGTTTCGCGTCTTCTTTCACAGGCGGGCCGCCGTTGATCTTCTTGTAGATGTACTGAATCGTCCCGTACACTTTGTCGGCGATCCAAAAGGCATTCCCGAGAATTTGGGCCACCACGCGAAACCCGCTGCGAAATACCGTGACGTACGCAGCTGACACGTTGCCTCGGATGCTTCCCTCATCTCCTGATCCGATTTGTAGCTGCGACGCGTCCATCAGGCCCGTGACCGTCTCGAAGATCTTGGTGATCGCGTCGATGGCGGTCCCAAATGACGTAACTTCGAGAAGCTGGTGCACGCCGTAGTGGGCGTAGCGGATGGCGTGATTGATCGCCTGTTGGTTAAGCACGATGCCCGAGCGGACCTTGGAAAGGTTGTCGTATTGCTCCTGCAGCTTCTGGAACAAGGCGTCCCCCAGCTCCCCGTCGTGGTCGGCTGCAAATGCGTCCACCACAACGTTTCTTCCCAAGAACCCCTGCTTGAGACCTTCCAGCACGGATTCCTGGCGCGAGGATGCCATCGCCTTCCGTATCGAATTTTGCGCCAGGTATCCGCCCCAGACCGTACCCAACTGCCGAGGACTGACGCCCGACATGGCCACCAGGAGAAGGCCAACTGCCGATCCAACGATGAACAGGCAGTGAGACACGATCGCTTTCTTCTCTTCAGTCAGAGCGAAGGAAGCAAGGAAGGTATCCACCACGCGGCGCACGCCCAAGATGGCGGCGTGAGCGCTCGGACTCACCGCGATGTTGACATGGATGGCCACGACGAAATTGGTCAGAACGGAGCCCGTGGCCAGTGCTCCTCTCCCATTTGAAAAGGACGCAGGCCCAAGGAGCGCCACTAGAAGCGAGTACATCAGCGTACGCATCCAGTCAAGCTGCAAGGCCGCCGACCTGTGCATGACTCCCATCGTTCCCACGGCGCTGTCGTAGAGAAATCCCAGGAGAGCGCCGATCAGCATGTCACCCGAGTCCTTGATCAAATTGATGACACCGTTCCACGCCCCGCGGCCACATCCAGCGATCTTGCAAGCCGCGACGGTCTCGGGCGAATCCCAGAGGTAGCCCGCGCCGCGGGCGGCCGTCGCAGGCAGACAGACGCGTCGCCATGGGAGCCACCTGCATCGCTTGACGCCATTGCCATCGATATCCGCTTCGCATGTCCCCTTCGACCTGAAGCTCGGATCAAAGCACACTGCGGCATCACCCCAATCCGAAGGCTTGGTGTACGCTCGTTCCATGGCAATGCTTTTGGTTTGAATCGCGCCGACAAATTCGGCTCAACGTGTAAATGTTTCTACGACTTTCGACCCCGCCGTGCCAAGCCGCGGGGGAAGACGGGCGCCGCAATACGAGTGCGCTATCTCCACGAAGTTCTTCGCGTTTGCTGACTCATTGGAGGATGGACTAAGCGAGCTCAAGAAGTGTCTGGGCCTTCCGCCAAAAGAGCCAAGCCTTCTGCTGGAGGAAAAGACCGAGACAGACGCGAGCGTCGTCGGCTGACCACGGCAGAGTATCGCCACTCGGCCAGCCTTTGTTTCCGATCGCCCAGGTGAAGGACATCGAGGTCCATGTGTGCGGCGTGGATGTGACCGCTCATACATTTTCGAATGGTCTTTGCCAGAAAAAACATTCGTTGCTTCTCTTGGTTCCATTTTTTCTGCGAAGTAGACAATGCCCCTTCGTCTGCAAAGTACACGTCCCGTTCTTCTTCGGCCTCGTCAATCTCCTGTTCTTCCCGCTTCCGCTTCAGAGGCATGTGATGCTCCGCCAAGTACTTGCTTCCCACCACAGCGTCTGCGGCAACAATCTTGTTGGTTTGCACCTCTCGAATCATTTGGTCCATCGTCTTGGGAATTTCATGTTGCTCCTCGGGCTTGGCTTTGCCTGCCGTGTCCCACGACGCGGGATACACGCTCATAACACTCCAACACGTCGTCTCGCGGGTCTGCCCAATGCGATGCACCCTGTTTGTCGCCTGCAACTCTTTCCCAAAAGGGTTCCAGCTCGCATCTACAAAAACAACGTCGGTGGCGGCGGTAAGAGTGACGCCCGTGCCGCAAGACTGCATCGTGGTCAAAAAGACCTTGGGCGCGGACACCGCGTCCTTGGATTGGAACGAGTCGATGATTGCCTAGCGTTTGCGCACGGGCGTGCTCCCGTCAACCACGACGGTGAGAATCTTCGCTCGGGTGCACAGACGCTCCAAGATGCGAAGGGTCGGCTTCCATTCCGAAAAAACCACAACGCGGCGGTCCGTTACTCCGCCAAGCACGAGCTAGCGCAGCAGAGACAGTGTCGCCAGCGACTTAGAGCAAGGCACGAAGAGAAGCTCGGGGTCGTACCTCGGGTGCACCTTTTCGCTCGTGCGAAGGCGCGACCAACCGATGCGCTCGCACACTTGCTTCACCGTGGTCTCATCAGACTTGGCCGCGATCAAGACGTCCTGACGGCTCTTGGGAATCCCGTATGCAAATAAGTCGGTTTCACCGTATCGGTTCGGTTTTATGTTTGCAAAGCCATCCGCCGTCTGGTCAATTTCCTCAGCGTCGCTGAGGTCGTCTCCGCCGTCCCGTTTGAACGGAGCGAGTGCAATTGGATGACCTTCGGCAAACTCGGGGCCGATTAGCGAGCGCCTCATCCTGGTGATGCCTTTCATCGCCTTTGCCATGCCACCACCATCATTTTCTCCGACACCAAGCTTCGCCAGCTCCATTTCTCGAAATGCGTCGGACAGCAAGAGTGCGTGCACCGAGTGAACCTTTGCCTCTTCCCATCGCATGGCAACAGGATACTCGATGACCGTCATTGGCGGCACCGCTTCGCGGAGCTCGTTGAGCTCCTTTTTCTGCCTGCGAAGCGTGAACCGCGCTTGAATGATGCGCACGGCCGATTCCCAGTCATTGTCGAGAAACGCCCGCATATTCTGCTTCTTCTCATCGCGCACAGACCAGAAAAACTGCCATGCGTTGACGTCGCGCAGCCGTACGGTCACCGCCCTCCAGGGGCGGTTTAGCGCGAGCTCGTACAACTTGTCCTTCTCTCCGTTCATGCCAACAAATGGAGCGATCTTACCATGGTTGGTCTGGTACTTGGTTGCCACGTCGGGAGTCCTGCACAGCTCCTCGGCCATGGCAGAGTCAATCGTTTCTTCGGGCGAAAACGTCTTTCTTTCCTTGGCGGCCCACTGCATCTCCGCGTCGGCGATCCTGCACTTGTCGAGGCGCTTGTCCCTTCTCGTACCGTGGAGGTTTCGTTCCTGCGCGATCTGATTCAGAACGGCGGTCGCGGGCGCGGCATTCGTTCCTGCCCACCCCCAGTGGGTGACGGCCTGTGGCATCGTCTGTTCAAGCCCCTGCAGCGTCGGAGATTTGCGGTACTCGACGTTGGGACGATGTGGACCGCTCATGATCCATTCCTGGCGTCGGACCATCCAGCATCTTGGTGTGTCGTCCGTATCCATTCGCGGGGGCGAGAGACGCATGAGTGCGCATGGAGCAGACATATCAGTTGCTCGGTTGTTGAACGGCGTTCCCGTTAGCAGAAGGATCTTTGCGTACTAGAGACACGCGACGGACTGGTACGCCCGCGTGAACACAGACCGCAGGCGGTGCGCCTCATCCACAACAACAACCCCCCACTGCCTTGCATGGATGGGCGCGATATGACCAATCACCTGATTTACCTGCTCCTCGGTGATGCCACCGTGCACCGTCCTGGAGACGCCGACCCACAAGCGATTCAGGTCGGCAAGGATGGTCTGCTCGGTACTGATTACAATCACCGTGCCATGCTTGCTGCCCTCGAGCTTTGCCAGTGCGTCTTTCCGTTGCGGCCCGTGGTACACGACGGTTCGCAACTTATCGGAGGGAAGCGCTAAGGTCTCCGCCTCGCGCTACCAATGCCGCAGTACCGACGCGGGACACATGCACAGTGCCCAGGTGACGCTTTCGGGTGCATGCCTGCTTCGTTCCAGGATGGCAGCCAACGCTTGTGCGGTTTTGCCACATCCCATTTCGTCGTTCAAACTAAAGCCATCTGCAACCCTCCACGCATTCTGGATTCGCTTCACTCCTTCAGTTTGAAATTCGAAGAGAGGCCTTGCAAATGTCGATTCCATGGCTGGTTTAGTTTGCACGCTTGCCAAGCAATCCACAGCCACTCGCGCCCCTGTCAAACTGTGTCTTTCCAATTCACACTCTGACTCGTTTCTGGGAGGTGCTGACCCTGCTCGCAATTGTACAATTTTACATGGCTCTCGCCGTGTGGACCTGCTGGAAAGCGTCCGAGCAGGAGTTTCAGAGGCAGCGGTCGCGGGAGCAGGTGGCATGGACGCAATCGGACGGGAGCCACGACGAGCTAGATGAGTGCTGCATCTGTTTCGAAGACTTGGGATCAGATGCGCGTGACGTGATTTCGCTGCGCCCGTGCGGGCACTGGATGCATCGGACGTGCGTGCTTGCAGAAATGGAGCGGTGTCCCGTGTGCATGACGCAACTGGAAGATGTGTTGTAGAGGCGTCCGAGACCAATGCGGCACGCCGTTCATTTCATTGACAGAGTACAAACCTGGCAGAATGGCAGACGACGCAGCATTCACGCCCAAGCACATGCTTTGGCCCATGATGGTCAAGCTGACGAACGGGGGCAAGAAGCAGGCCACCGCCATGCTCGACACGCCGTCGGATAAGCACGAGAGCATATTGAGCGTGTCGAGAGACCTTGTTCGCATGGTCGCGGCGAAGGGATCTCTTTCCAAGTTTTTCGGAGACCGCCGCAGCGCTGGAAGCACCAGCGTAAAGTTTGCAGACGCCTTTGACGAGGCGTTTGCCAAGCCTTTGAGCAGAGATTCAATTCATGCATTGGTGCGCCGTACGATCGGGTCCGCCGAAGACAGCGATCCCTTCGAATGGCGCGACATGGTGCGGGACCTTGGAGCCAGTGCTGTCCCCAAAAAAGGCGGCCAAGACTTCGTCCTGGGTTTCCTGAAGGCTTTCACGGTGCTTCCTGAAGGGTATCTCTCGACCGTTACGTCGGGAATGACGTCGTCGCGGCTGCAGGAGGCCGCTGCCGACGCCGCCGTGTGGGTGCTGATCCGAGTCTTCTGCAAGTACATTCCCATGACGGTCATGGCCACGGAACCCGCAGTCGTGCTCGGTGCCACCATCATCCTCACGGCGCAGATTTTGCAGCGTGTCGCACTGCCAAAGTCCATGAAGAAGCCAACCATCTCGGTGACCAAAATCATGGACGCTTGGTTCAAGGTGGGCGAAAAATTGTGCGCGTATGTCGATGGCCTTGAAGCAAAGCGCGATTCATTTCGAACAAGGGATGACGAAGACTACTTGACTTGATCACAGTGCAGCCATTACTTACTTGCGAGCAACAAACCAATCGCGCGTCTGGCGCAACCCCTCTCTCCACTCAGTATTGTGGCCTTCGAGCCAGTTTTGAATGCACGACGACTGTCCGCTGATGTATCGCTTGTCATTGAAAGGGCGAGGATCCTCGACCTCAAGCGGGGCAAGCGCGCCGTCGCCCTCTACTCCTGCTACCGCCGCGCAATCCGACACGACCTGCCGCACCGACCGCTCCTCCGAGCTCCCGATTAGAATGACCCCTTCTTTGCGCGCTTCCTCGGGATGTCGCACTATTTCAAGAAAGGCCCAAGCCACATCCTTGACGAACACAAAACTCCTAAATTGCTAGCCCGATCCATGGATCTCAGGCCGTTCTCCCCGAAGCAGTCGCGAGAAGGTGCGCGGAATGAGCTTCTCCGTATGTTGCCGTGGGCCGTAGACATTGTTGCCCCGCGTGATGACTGCAGGAAGACCAAACGAGCTTTGGTACGCGTGGATATACATCTCAGCGGCAGCCTTGGACGCGGCGTATGGATTGGTTGGCAGTAGGAGGGCGTCTTTGATGTGGGCATGAGACTCGTGGTCGGGGCCAACCGTTCCATGCACTTCGTCCGTCGACACGTGGACGAAGAGCTTCAGCGCGTCTTTGTGCTTTGAGAATCTCCATGCCTCGAGCAGACCATGCGTGCCAAAGACGTTGGCCGTCGTAAAGTCGGTCGAGTTTCCGTAGCTGTTGTCGACATGGCTCTCGGCGGCCAGGTGCAGGATGATGTCGAACGCTTGCTCGGCAAAGATTTCACTCAGCCGTTTGGCGTCGCAGAGATCGCAGGGGACCACGGTGCAGTTGTCGAGCTCCCACACTCTGGTCACCGTGGCGGGCAACGCTGCGTACGTGAACTTGTCAAGGACGGTGATTTTGGCTGCGGGCAGCTGTGCCGAAAGCAACTCCACGACATGGCCTCCGATGAATCCGAGGCCGCCCGTCACCAAGATCGACAGCTTGTCTTTGCGGTGGTCATCCTCGCCCTCGCTTGTGATCGGAAACGCTCTCTGTCTGTTCGGGATTTGGAAAAACGCGATCTTGGGCTCAGCCCCGATGGAACTTTCCATTGCACGTGTCAATGTTTATTAGTCTGGTCGCAAAACGTGAAACATTTGCAACCCTCACACGCACGCACGATCTTTGCCGATGGAACGCGACCACGAGACGATGGTGATCCGCACTTTATGTGATTTGCACACGGAACAAAACGGGCTAGACGAACCGTTGCGATGCGTACGCGAGGTCACCGAACCCCCGTGTGACGTGCTAGTGCTGGCGGGAGACATTGCGACCCATGAAAATTTGGAAGACTTCGTCGCGGTGGCGGCGGAGGCATCCGTGCGAGTCCGCCGCGGCGTTGTGATTGTGTTGGGCAACCACGACTGTTATGGAACCACGATCGATAACGCGGCCAAGCAAGCGAAGCGAGCGGTCGCCAAGCTGTCAAACGTCTTCGTTCTGCACAGAGACACGGTAACCTTGGGCGGAGTGAGGTTTCTTGGGTGCACTCTGTGGTCGCGGCCAAGTCCCAAAGTCGGCTCGGATTTTGCCGACTTCCGCGCCATTTTGACAGAAGACGGCGCCTTTGCGACGGCCGATGATCTTGCTATTGCTCATGCGACAGATTTACATTGGCTACGACGATCTCTAGCTAACTGTCACGAATCGTGCGTTGTTGTCACGCATCACCCGCCGAGTCTTGCATGCCTGCCATCGAAATGTCGCAGGAGCAGCCTAGCGTCGGCTTTCGCTTCCGAGTGCGGCATCTTGGGCAACGCTAGGCTCACACGAAAAGTGCGAACTTGGGTCATCGGACACTCGCACCAAAGCATCGACACTACAATGTTTGGCGTGCGCATGATTGGAAATCCGCTTGGTTACTATTGGGAAACATTGAGACCCACAAAACATCACCGCATCTGACATCATCGCAATTCAATTTGCATTTCAATCAAGCATCGCGTCATACCTGCGTGCCAATTCAATCAGTTCCACGGGATTCGACCTTCCCCAAAGCATCGCGGCCAGCATTTGTATCTCCGTCTCGTGCAGGGCCGACATGCTGCGCACTTCCGTCTGCGAAAGCCTTGCGATTGTTTGCTGTTCCTGGTCTTTGCCATCCTCGTAAATAATGCACGGAGGCAGCTGACTCGGCGGCTTCCACGATTCCATGATCGCGTCACCCTCAACTCCCCCTTTCATCTTGTCGACCGCGCACACAAAGAGGTATTCCTTGCCATTTGTGGACAGGCTTTGCACCATGCAGTCGCTCCTCTTTTGCGGGTCATCCAAATGATCGGTCATCCCTGCCATCTCGTGCAAAAGATCGGAAACATCCTTCGAGTTTCCCCCGACTGTCCCAATCTTGGCCATATCTAGGCCATTCGGATGGCTCTCGCTCCGCGTCATGAAGGCGAGGACCGCCTTGGATCTCTTGCAGTCGAACGCATCTTCTTCTCCCACAACCTGATGCCGCGCACGGTTCATCATCACCGCCAAAATGTTGGAGTAGATAATGAAGTCTTCTTGCATGCTACTTTGCCATTTAGGCAAATGTCGGAGAGACTCCATGCATCGAACAAACGCGTGAAGAGCCAGGCGCGACAGCGCGAACGACTGCGTATGGCGCCTTGCGATTTCGTCAAAGCCACGGCGGGCCTGCGTTTCGTTCTGCCACGACATGCTTTTGAGTCCTCGCATCCTGTTTATTGAATCCTCCAGCCTTCCCTGCAATAAGTAGTTTTGTCGCGAGGCCAAAAAGGCGTGGATCAGGCTGATTCTGCGGTTCGTCGCTCCCCCCAACCCCTGCAGCGTCAGCAGTGCGACATGAGATTGCAAAATCATGTACTTGCTCAAGGCGGAAATGCACTACTCCCTCAGGGCTTTCCTCGCTCGGCTGCGCGTGTTGCGAAACGGCCTCATGTTGGCTCGAATGAAAAGCATGTGCGAGCGGATGTTAAGAACTTGGAGACGCATGGAAGCCTGGGCCAGCGCAAGCGCGACTTGCAGGTTTGGCACCGTTCTCTCCGCCATCCGCATGACCCAGCGGCCGACGCCCTCCATGGCAGGCAGGCGCACTCCAAAGTGTTCGCGCTCGCCAAAGCTGTGCGTCGGACAGTCTCGCAGGGCGATGACCGCCTCGCAGGTCGTCAGGTACGGCCTACTCGGATCGGGCATGATGATGCAGCGGGTGTCCGAATCAAAGAACTTGTCGACGATCTTTTTTCGAAACTTGCGCACGGCATAGCGAGGAGCCGTCCGTGCAAAGAACCATTCAGGGGAGTTCGCCACCAGATAGGCGTCCAGCTCGTCGTGAAACACTTTTTCCATGTTGGTGTCCGCGTCGGGAAGCTGGTTAGGCAGAGCGAGGTGCAGAGATGTAGCCGCCCGAAACTCTCGCACGACTTCCAAGATGTCGGCGTTGTGCTCGGCCCCATTTTTCTCGCATCGTTCCATTACCATTACGACCCTGTCCACCACCAGAGGAATCAAAGTCTCGAGGTCGCTCGCGAACCAACCCTTCCAGGCAGACGAGTGGCTGCGAAGCAAAGCTTCCATCTGTTTGCGGACCCTGGGCAACTGACCCAGTCGCTTGCATTCGCGGTGGCTCGGAAGCGGCGAGAACCACGACACTCCGAGGTCCTGGTGGCACCGAAAGAGAGCATCCTCGATCGACAAGGACGTCTTGGGCAGCTGCACGGGTGGGTAGAGTTCCAGAAATGTCGTCCAGGCTCGCCGTTTTGAAGCAGGGACCTTGCTGGCATTGTCGTACATCACACTTCGAACCAGGCCGCAGTTCGGCGAGTCAAACGGCACGTCCCACGTGTAAGCAAATTGTACAAACATCTCGGCCGATTCTTTGATGGAAGCACAGCCCGTCGACCGCTGAAATTCTGAAGCCGTGATCGGATGTGCCTTCATGAACTCCTCGGTGCTGAACAGCATGTCGTCCAGACTTGCATGATCTGTTCGACCTTCGCAAAAGCGCATTTGCACTATCCAGGGATTGACAAAGATCCGAAGGGGGATCCGCATAGGCATGTCTTCGTTTGTGATAGTATGGAAAATGAGTGTGCGACGATACGGAAAGGTTTGCGATGACTCCGAATTGCGCGCGGCGACGGAACATGCCTCCCCCAAACAAACAATCATTGGACTGTCATGCAATCGTCTCAGGCGTGGATAAAAGGAACGTCGCTGGTCACGCATGAGTCTCTGATTCCCTCTGCGAAAGAGCCTCTCGTTCTGTTGCTCGGAGCAACCAAGTCTGTGAAGGAGAACTTTGACGCGGAGCACTTGGGTGATGCCATCTTTCGCCTCTTGTCGTTCCTTGCCGACGCCGAGATTCCTGTGACGATCATCACGTTCAATTCGAGGCTGACGCTGCTGCACCCCAAGGACCAATCAAAGTTCGAACTTGTGAACTGCGAGCTACGCGACGGCAAAGTGCATGAGACGATGCAAGGCTCCTTGTCAACGGTAGAGACGGTTCTGAACCAGTCCATTAACCAGAAGAACGTGGCATGGATTGTCGAACAGTTTGGTGCTAAGGTCGCAGCTCAAACGGAGCAGCGGAGCTGGATCACGCCTGCCCTTGTGCTGGCAGGCCGCGTTCTCGAGGTTGTGTGTGGGAGGACCGATCATGGGCGCGTCCTCTTGCTAAGTGATGGGCATGAGAACTACGGGGGCGGTCTCCAGAGGTCTCTTCCCAGCGCGCTGCGAACCGCTACCCAATCGATTGGAAGGTGTCCCTCTGCTCAGGTCGTGTGCCTCGCCTTGTCGGATTGTGCCAACGTGAAGTGGCTGGCTGCCATTGCCCTCATGTTTGACGGGTGCCTCTGCGTTGCCCGCTCGGAGCAAGACATTGGAAGGGAGCTCGAGACGTGTATGCTGTTTTTGTCGCGAAGCCCGCGTGCTATTCTCATGGACATCAATTCGACGAACGAAGGGTACCAGCCAATACCTTAGATTGGAGGCGAACAAGTGCAGGCGATCCGTGCCGAGTTCGCCAAAGCTAATTGCAAACGGTGGACCAAAGACGACAAGGTCGTGTGGCACGGCCTCGCTTCGGCAGGCACAGCAGTCAAGCTTGGTAGTGGGGCCACGCCTCGATCTTCGCTGCTGTCGTTTGCCTTCCAAACCGCAGATGACTCGGAAAGCCCGACCCCAAGCGTACTCCAGATTGAAACGATCTTGGCGAGGCAGACTGAACTTGAGGATGTCGTCCGCACCGACCCTGCCAGGGCACACCTTGTGTTTTAGTCGGGCTTCTGTCCCTTCTTGCATCGAATCACGCCGCCTGCCCGCATGCTGGAGGCATATCACAGGCTCTCCACCGATTCGTCGCTTCTGAACGCCAGATTCTTGCTTGAGACGAGAGCCAAGGCCGTCGGGGAGGACTGCACCATAAAATGCGACTTCCTGGAGAATGGGTCTGACGTCGTGGGATCTTTCTGCACCCTGGACCAAAGCGCGGACGATCTTCCTCTGTGGGACGGCACCAAGACCAAAATTGAAAAGGCGGATTGCATTCCGTGGCACTCTGTCGTACCCACCAAGTTGAGCAACGCTCGCATGAGCAGAGACGTGGTTGAACTTGCGAACAATCGTTCGGCCTTCACCGTCTTGGAGCGGGTCACGAAAGAAGAAGCCAAGGAGCTCAAAGACTCGGAGGCTCTGCAGCGGCGCCTGCAAATCCGCGACAGCATCCTTGCCAAGGGAGGGTTCGACAAGTGTCAACTTGATGGCACCGCGCTCTGGGTGCCGCTCACGGCCGATCTGTTTCAGAGCACCAACCCATGGAGCAGCGTCACAATTGCCCACGGTCTCGCCAAACTCTTGCACGGGGACGAGGCCAACTGGAAAGACCCGACTCTGTGCCTGCAAGCGTACGGGTCGCTCGTGGGAAACATGCTTCGAGACGTGGTGTCGGGAGCCGTCGCGGCCGACAGCTTCCGCACCCGTTTCTTCGTCGACGTCGTCCGCTCGTTCGTGCTCACGCAAAATTCCCTCTTCACGCGGCAGGTGCTTCATTGCATCACCACCGACCCGTCGTCACGGGAACCCATCGTGTGTGCATCGTGGGAATTTGTCTGCGCCATGCTGGCGTGGCACAGGGACATGCAGCACTACATTGAGGTACAAGGAAAAGCGCGCGACGAATTTGTGACGGCGTACATTGAGAGGAGGCACGTGGATTTGGAAGGAACGCCAGCGGCCGCGGCCGATGGTGACCGCCTGACCGACCAGGAGCGCGAGTCAATCTTTCGCTCTTGCTTCGTGCAAGAGCGCGGTCGTCTTTTACGAAAACTTCGCAAGGGGCGCAGGGTGAGGATTGCCCCATCAATGCTGAGCGACGTAGAAAGACGGGCGCGTGCGCACGCCGAGGCCGAAGTGGTCAAGCAGGAGAAGAAGCGGAAGCGAGACGCCGTCATGCGGGAGCGTGCTCAACGAGGCAAGGAAGACGACTCTGCGGCAGAGGCTTCCGTGCAGCTGGAAGGAGCCAAGAAGCTCGAGCAGAAAGACAACGACGAGGTCATCAATGAAGAGGTCACGCGCATGTTCTCGCACGATTTTCACGAGCAAGACATTGAGGTCAAGACGGATCCCGACCAACTTGAACTGGGAAGCCTCGTGCCGTGGGAGGTGATGGAGCAGCAGGCGCAGAAGCGGTACGGGTCGATGGGGAAGGCACGCAGACTGATGCAAATCCTGCGCGGGGTTGGCGGGTGCCTGGACTCGTTCCTGCATTCCGCAGCCACGGAGGAAGTTATGCGATCTGTGCACACGGTTATGTTTGGGCAAGAAGACGACGAAGACAAACTGGAGTGAAAACAAATACACGCATTTCATGGAAACATTCTCTCAACAAGCAAAGCAATCCGACCGCCGCGTTCTGGTCGCAATCACCACTCACCACCGTGACTCGTTCAAACGAGTCCGCCGCTGCGTGTTATCTGCCCTAAAGTTATGCCGCGCGTTTTAGGTCTCGGTCGTCGTGTACGGCAACGAGTGCACAGACCCCGAGCTGCTCGTGTGGCTGCATCGCTGGGACTCGTCGGTCGTTCGGTACGAGCATGTGTCGAATCAGACACAAGGTATGGGGCAGTCGGGAACTTGGATCCGCGCGGCCATCGCTTGCATCCACGAACAGTTTCATGCCGTGTGCATTGCGGAGCACTCGTGCGAATTTAACGCAAGCCTTGAAACTCTGTTCTAGAGCGCCATTGACACGGGCAGGCTAGCGTGCCCCGTCCTCCTACCACGAAACGGAAGCCAGGCCCCGACGCTGCAGTCGCTCGCGTTTGCCAATCAATTCAAAGAAAACGTGATCTTTGTCAAGTCGGGTCCACGGGCATGCTTCGCTTCAACCTGCTTCTGCGCGTCTCTGCAGTTCTGGCGTAACAATCCGCCTCAACGGCTGATTCCGCTGCACCATCCCTTTCGTGGAAACGACGTCGAAATGTCACAACGTCTCGCTCGTCATGGATCGACTGGGTTTCTCGTCGTTACGCGGTGCAAAGTTCGGTGCTCCGTGCGCGCTCCAGACGTTAGTGTCAGTCCCCGCCCCGTGAAGCGACTAGAAATCACGGATCGGTTTTTAGATGGAGTCAAGCGATGTAATCCATTGATGACCGCGGCCGACGCTCTCTTGCATTCCAAAGAGCCAATCGTGGAGTTGTTGTTCGCGCGAGACTCTGATGAAGGGGCACGGGCTCTCTGCGAATTTGTAACACTGCAACTTCCAATTCGTGTCAAGAGCATCTCCGCCCGACCTCACGACTTTGCCGACACGACAGGCGATGCGGATGGCGGCGCGGTGTTCGTGCAAGTCGATGCCCGAGACTCTCGCTGGGACGGTCCGACTCTCTGTGTATCCCAAGGCTGTCCTGATATCAATTTCGTGTAGGTGTATCCTGACGTGTGGATATCACAGTAAGTCAGGCTTCTGCATGGTCAAACTTGTTTGCATTAGTCGCATCGTTTGCGTCATTTGCATCGTTTGCATCGTTCAAAGCCAATGGCTGCACAACCTGCTCCACGGCATCCGCCTGGACGACAAATAGAATTAATGTTCCTGCCGTTCCGATCGGACCTTCGATGCAGATCGTCACGCGATTTAGTGCGATGGGGTGGATTTCAAAGTCAAGCTCGTTGCCCAACTCAAACGTGGCTTGGGACAAGGTTTCTTGCGAGGAAGGGTCGGTCACGGAAACGGAACCGACGAACAAATCGTTGAAACTGCCTTCGACGGCAAGCAACAAACTGTCGTCGTCGGTTCCGTCGAACTCAAGCTCAAACGTCCCCTGCTCTGACAGTTCAAACCCGATCGAGTCGACGTCAACAATCAGCTCCACCGAGGTCATGATTTGCTCCATCGAGTCCCCCAAATTGCAATCACTGCAAATGTTTGCATGTACATCGCACCCAACGAATGTTCGGAATTCCAAACAATTGACACCTGACACCACAATGAGCATTCAGCCAAACGAGATTGGCGGCGGGTAATAGCGTGCAGAAGTACGGGTTTGAACGTTTGAAGACGGCGACTCGTAACCACTGTCGATTCCGTGCAAAAACAAAACGCGCCCGTTGCTTAAATGTTGCACGGTTATCGTACCACTGCACGGTTTCTGATCAATGGGAAAAACGACGGCGTCGACAAGGCGCTCATTCTTTTGCTGGTTCAACGAAAAGGTTGCACATTCGGCGTCGGGCGTTTTAAATGACGTCACGAGCTGGGTAAACTCAAATTGATGCGTGCTGCTCATGGTCAGCTTTGTCATACGGGAGTGAAAATCGCACGGGAAATCGAACACAAAAACAGTAGCTTTGGATTGAATGCATCTTTTCTGGGTCATCGGGTTTCTCGTGATTGGTTTGGGATGGTGGGGCGCGCAGTGGTATCGCTCCAAGTTTGTCAAGCAGGACTGTGAGGTGCACTGCTTTCCTGTCACCGAGTGCTCGGAACTGTGCAACGGCACGCAAGAAATGGTTTGCTCTATCACGAAGCCTCCCCAGAACGGAGGCAAGGGCTGTATTCCGATGAATCAGACTGTTCCATGCAACGTGACTTCATCCGCATGCAAACCCGTCGACTGCCAGCCAGGTGAACCTGACCCCAGCGGCTGGAGCCCCTGTCCCTTGTGCCTTCCTCGGGGCGACGCCACCGCTGCTGCTCCAAAGCAATTCCAGATTGTACCTCCGAGACAGGGAGCTTTGTTCGGGGGCAAGCCTTGCTCCTTCGACGGCATGTTTCGCGTCCGTGACTGTTCCGAGACGTCCAACGCTCTGCCCGAATGTCCTGCCAACTAGGATTGCGTGCTGGGCGACGCGTACAAGACCCCATGTTCCGAGCCGTGCGGTTCTGGGTAGCAGTTCGAGATCCGACAGATTAAAATTCCACCAAGTGGGTTGGGCGAGCCATGCAGCTGGCACGACATGATTTCCGAGTCAGACTGCACCCTCGGTCCTTGCAAGAACGCCAATACGTGCGATCCGTCCAAAATCCAGTGGCCGTCCGAGTGGTCTGAGTGCTCTCTGGCCTGCGATAACGGGTGGCAGTTCCAAACCCGCGCGCCGACGGGGCCCGATGATGCCTGCCCCCTGGTCCGATCGAGGACGTGCAATATGGGAACGTGCGCGGGACCCGCCGCGTGCAAAGCGCCGACTCCCGACGAGGTCACCCGACATTGCATCGACGTGTGCCTCGGGGCAGGATCCGAGAGCGCCGACGGGACGTGGCAAGAAGGAGGTGTTATTTTCTGCGGCGTGCAGGAGTCGGCACGCTCCTCGATTTGCGGCGTCCCTTCGGGCGTCTGCCCCACGCCGCAGGACTGCTCCCTGAGCGCGTGGTCCGACTGGGGACGCTGCAGTTTACCAGAGTGTGACCACGACCTGCCGCAGGGGGGACTGGCCGCGCGCAGCCGCACCATCGAGCAGCATTCCGTTGGCGGGGGCAAGAGCTGCGCCTCGTTTGACTTGGTTCAATCGCAGCCGTGCAATAACCTTGTGTCCGTCGCGTACGGACCACTGAATTTTCCTCCACAGTGCTCCCCCATCGACTGCGAGCTCAGCGATTGGGTGACGGCATCAGAGTGCACAGCTGCATGCGGGGGAGGGCAAGACATGATCTCGCGGACCATCAAACAGCAGCCGTCTGGTGGTGGCGTTCCCTGTCCCACGGACCCGAGTGAGTATTACAACATAATTGCCTGCAACACCCAGTCGTGTGTCAAGTGCGAGTATGAGACTTGGGATACCTACTTCGCCCGCGAAGGTAGGTCCGCTGTGTGGAGCTCTTGTTCAGGGTGCGACGGTGTGCAGGAAATCGGCCCGCGCAAGGTCGTTAAGCCCGCGTCTCTCGGAGGGTTCTGTGACCCCAAAGGCGCGTACGTGCGCAGGCAGTGTTGCCAGGATTGCGAATGCGCATACTGTCCCGTCGGTTGCAACGGTGAGATGTGTAGCAGTCGCGGAAAGTGCGTGCTCACCAACACCACCCTGAGTGATAACGCAGTGGCGACGACGGGCAAGTGCGAGTGCGACGCTGGGGCCGAAGGTGCCAACTGTGGGATCGAGTGTCCGCTAGGGCCCAATGGTATTGTGTGCAGCGGGCCCGAACGTGGCACGTGCGGGGTCAACGGAACGTGCGAATGCGTCGACGGGGTCAGTGGCCCCAGTTGCGCTTTGGGCGGGTCTTGCATTGCCCGCGTGTTCAACGGTCCTGGCGGCGTCGGCGGAGAATCCGTGTGCATGCCACTGGATGACAACTTCAACGCCGATTAGTGCTCGGCACTTCCCCAGGTGACGGCGATGGCTTCGCTGAACCGTCCGACCATGGGTGGCATCATTGGAACGTTCATCATCGGCAAGTCGTGCTCTGCCGCGGGGTACACTGGAGACTGTTCTAAGTTTATGTCATTGCGCTGTCCCATGGGAGGAGGACCTCACGACTTGACGACAGCGTTCGGAACCGCCATTCAGAGCCTCGCGCGAAAGGCCCCCGCGATTACGCAACAAGTGTACCAAAACACGTCGGCAAAGCCCACCCAATTGTTTGACAAGGGAAACGTCTGCGCGGCGGTGGCCAGATCGGACACGTGGTTCTCGGAAGGAGATGGGGGATGGTTTAACTTATACGATTACTGCCGTTGATTCGATGTACATGTTTGCGATTCAATAATTGTTGCAGCCTCCTGGAGGCTGGTACCCCCACATTTTTCCTCCGCACCACCAGCAGAAGAAGCCTTGGTCTCCCGCCGCCATGGCACTTCCCGCGACCCAGTCTCCCAGCCCCATGGCACGGTATTCAAAGTCGGGCGGCGCTCCCCCAGGTGGGGGAATTCCCGCGGGGTCGGGCAGCTTGGGGGAATGCCCGCTCACGCGATTCACGTAGCCCATTTCTGCGCACGTCTTTCCTGTCACGGGAATCATCTCGTGCATGGTTGCCCAAATGGTTCCAGCCTGCGAGACGCTGGCCGAATCGACGCAAATGTTGCACTTATTTGCATCCCCTGCCTGGTTCGCCGAATGGCACCGAGTCCCTGGCATTGAGTTTCCAGATTCTCCGTAAAACGCCGTCAGAACCTGTCCGTCTTGAAAGCAGCTGTGGCCGATGTAAGCGACGTTCGGAAGCTCGCACGACTTGCCAGTGAATCCATCGTTGCATTCGCACACCATGAGACCCCCTTGCGTTTCGTCTGCCTTGCACGACCCCCTGCCTCCGCAAATCTTACCGTACGCATCCACGGGGCATCCGAGCCAGCAGTCTTGTCCCGAGAATCCCGCCTCGCAGGTGCACTTGCCAGTGATGGTGTTGCAGGAACCGTGGTCGGGTCCACCGCACTGCTGACCATTGCAGGCAATGGGACATTCCTGCGGACAGGGACCGCTGGCACTCTCGCACGTTGTCTGGCTAAAGAAATTGGCAATGTCACACGACGAAGACAGGTTAATCGGCTGCCGCATCATCTGCCTGACCCCCGCGCCGCAAGAAACGTTGCAACCACTGAAGGAGCAGGCATCCGCCAGATAAGGGCACAGGTTGGCAGCTTCGATTTCTCCTGTGGACGGATTCAGAGCCACCCCGTTCTTTCCCAGAAGCTTGGATTGCGTCTGGTAGTAGAGCGCGATGTCCTCGTCCTGCGGCACGGGAGCCGCATTTGTGTCGGCCTCCCCGCTCAGGTTCTTGACGAGCCAAGACGTCCCACCCGTGGCATCTACAGCGCACGAATCGAGCATTTGCTGATACGGAATGCTGTAGAACTCCATCGTTTTCCCGTCGTAGCTCGCGACTGCACACTGGACGTTCGCCGCGCACGCCTCGACCGCGTCATCCACAGTGTCAAGGTCTACCTATCCGATTTTCTGTCCCACGTCGCTGCACTTCCAGTTCGGCAGCGCTTTGACGACGGGCTTGGGTAGCGCCGCCTCCTTGTACCCGAGGAACGCAAAGTTTCCAGTCATTGTTGTGCACTTTCCCAGAGCCCGTGCCTCGGCAAACGTCTGGGAAGAAAGCTTGCCTTGCTGCAGCCCGTTGTTCCAGTTGACCATTTTGCATGCAGGATCCTGCAAACACTGTTGCACCGCGTCTTCCAACGTAGAGGCTACGATGTCCTTGTATATTGGCACAGGGTAGCATTCAAAGTTGCTCAGGCTCTGCATCGTAGGGGCACTCATACTTCCCGTGGGCCACCACCCACCGCGAAGCGCTGGAGTTGACCTTGCGAACCAGTCGTGATAATGCATATCCTGGCTGCACCGACCCTCGGCCAGCGCTTGCTCGTACGTCACGGAGGTCAGATTCACCACCGAGTCTCCCGTGTTGAGGGCGAACCCTTGGCACTTGGGATCAGCCAAACACGCTTGTTCCGCGTAGGAACTGGCCCACGTGTTAGAGTAATAAAAAGGAACGTCGCAATACCAGTGGGGGATCATCTGCATCTTGCCGTACGCCATGCTGTCTTGCGAGCGATGCACGTACCCAGAGGCAGACCCCGTTGGGAGAAATGTCGCACCAGCGTTCGCGCCCGAGTTGAGTGCTGCGGCCAAGTCGTCGGGCAGAGCGCTGCCGCCCATAAAACGGCCCGTTTCTTCAGCGCCTAGGGCCGTTGACCATTCAACCTGTGCCTCGAGAGGAAGGCTCTCGAAAAAGAAGCGGTTCGGTTGATTTTGCATCGACTCCATTGCCTGCGCAGCCGTTTGCCCCGTGTACTCTTTGGTCGTGGGCCATGATCCGTACAGGCAAGTTGCCGTGGTGAGGGCGCACGATTCTACGTTACAGCTTCTCTTCTCGATGACAGGAAAGTCGCGGCACGGCTTGCCCCCGCCCGACGCGGGAGACACAATCTTGCGGATCCAGGTCTGGTCGAACGGCGGACCACACGTCGGGCACGCTGACGCGGGCTCCCACTCGGAGAGGCTACAGTCGTGTACCGCGGGGCAATCACTGGTCCCTGGCACATTGCAAGCCTGCCGTTCAACTAAACTCGTAGGTTCGCACGCGGCCCCGCCGTTCTTGGCGGGTGCTACGATGCTTCTCTGCTTAAACTGAAATCCGCCGCCTTGGTAGCACGCGCCCGTGCACGTGGACCATGGGCCATACTCGCTGTAATTGCAGTCGACGGGTGGGCCTGTGCTCCACGTGCCACCGCTGAACTAGGCTGCATTGGTTTCGAGCAGTGTTACTGTGGTGATGGGGCATGTAACTGATCCACCCGATACAGTGAAGACTCGCTCTGTCACTGACGCAGCATCTTGGAAGGCGGTCATGTAGTCCGCCTATGCGTACACCATGTCCCAGTCGGGAGCGACGCACGCTCCACCTGGTGCCCCGTCAGGAGCGGGCGTCAGTGCAGCGACCTGGCAGGCGGAGACGCTCGAGAAATTGGTGCACTCGACGGGGCTTCCCTGTGTCACTGGCCTCGTCTAGAACTTCGAACCTTGCCCCATGGGCATGGAGCAGTCGCTCCATGCGCCCCATTCCCCATACTCGCAATTGGCACATGGCTGCATGTTGCAGGACTGCGACTAAAAGAGGTCTCGGAACTCGCAGTCCTTCCCTCCTCCCGACGCCGTTGCGGCGGGGAACCGATTGCGGAATTGCCAGCCCGTGGACCCGTCGGTCGAGCAGCCTTGGGAGCATCCCGCCCACGGACTCCAGGAACTGTCGGGACCAGGGTTGCAGTTCACCTTGGGCTCGCACTTGGGAAGATTTGGGCACGGCTCTTCGTCGAACATTTCGTTCCACGGGCAAGCAACACCGTTCGCCGAGGTGTTTTTGGGAACCCTGAACCGCCACCGCTTCGGAAGGAACTCGCCACATGCTTCGCCCGCGGAGCACTCTCCCGCAGAGCACTCGGACCACGGGCCCCACTTAGAGTACTCGCAGCCCGACGGTGCGGGATGTGGATCGGGCGGCTTCGGAGCATCGCACGGCTTTTGAAGGGGGAACTTGGTGCACGACTTGCCTCCATTCGTGGGTCCATCGATTGGCGTCCGCCGCTGTTTTCCGTCGGGTCCGCACTCGCCCCATGGTGAGAGCTTGCAGTCAACCTTCTTTAAGGCAAAGTTGTAAATCCCGTAGCCGCTTCCCACAAACACCAGAGCAAACACAATCAGAGCGAGCAACATCCCCAACATGAGGATTTGTTTTGTTTCATGCATATCAGCAAATAGCATCATGTCTGCTGCGCAAACAGAGTCGACTGCCACTTGGTATTGTGGGGGCGGGAATGATCCTGGGAGCCGTGGCAAACGGCAGAATCAGTTGAAATGGGCAGGCAGTCCTCGTGGTAATCGTCGCTCTCATGCTAGCAACTGCCTGCATTTTGCGAGACAAGGCTTCTGTCACGAGTGGCTTCAGTAAAATCTCCGTCCCCACCGTGGCCGCCGCTGCGTCTCTCAGTTTCTCGCTTACAGCTAGCGCAACAGGTGTTCAGTTTTCCAGCGATTGTCCGCGTCGCTGTTGACCGAGTTTGGCGGCGCCGTCTCTGTAATGATTGGAACTGCTTCGACTGACAGCTGCAACTGCGGCGGCGGCGACGGACGCAAAACTTTGGCGCAGAAGCATATCTGCAAAATTGTGGTCACCAGCATGACAGCGGAAATCCACGAGAAGCTGGCGACATATCCGATCTGTGGAACAAGCATTCCTGTCGTGTAGTCGTCCGACTCTCCCCCCAATGCAAGACTCGTCCGCTGAATGTCTCCGTTGTATGTCGCGGACCAGGCGTCTGTGCCGTTGGAAAAGTAAGTCTAGCGACCAGAGCGTCGCGTGTCTGCCTTGAAGAGAACGGCGGGGTAACGCTCGCCTTCCCACAGCTGCACTCCGCCCGCTACCGACCACACGTCGTTTAGTCTAAACGCGTGACGGGCCGTCTCGGCTGTGACGCTTGACATGCGTGGGAACAGTACATTCTGAATTCGCCCGCTATGCGGATTTTCTTGTGGATTTTGAGGGTCTCCTCCAAGAGTATGCCCGATCGCCATCAAGAGGGCGATTTCAGTCAGCCCCGTGAGAAGCATCCACGCCAGGGAGCGGCTTCGAGCTTCGAAGAGATGAATCGCCGCTTGCTTTTCGGCGTCCTCTTCGTCGTTGGCCTGCTCAAGGGAGCAACACCATCGCGTCTTGCACGCTCCTGGGCATCTGTACGCCTGCACAGCGGGCAGATTCAAGCTTGCGGCAAAGGCGCATACCATGTAGAAGAGCACCGAAATGAAGACGGGAGTTGGGATGAACCACCAGGTCATCTGATGACGGTTTTCGGCAATGCAAAATACTTCAGCGTGTGGTTCGACCAAATTGGTTTCTTTCTTCAAGATATCGAGAATGGTGGTACCAAAGTCTAGATCGGGAGACGTCCCCGTAGAGGCCAGATACCAGCGCTGCAGGCACGTCGGGTTTTCATTCTCAATGTCGAACGTCTTTAAAAAATTGACCCACGTCTGCACCACTGTGTACAACACAATCAGTGATCCAATGGCATGGCTAACGGCAAAAGCCGCCAGCATTGCGTAGTTAAATATGGCAAACGAAAGTAACGAAAATAATCATTCGTGTGGAAACAATTGCACGTCAGTCGGAATCCGAGTATTGCATGGCAAACACCAGGCGCTCGTCGGCCGTTTTTTGCGTGTCCGCCTTCTATCTGCGCGGACAAACCGTGTCGGCGTGCCCGTACTGTCTGCAGTGCTAGCAGTAGCGAAGCGGGCACCATTTTTGCGAATGCAGGGGGTTTGAGCAAAAGTAACAGAAGCTGTCGAATGTCCGCGCGTGGTTTGGGCCACGCGAGGAAGAAATCTGCCACATTTTGGTGGCGAGATGAAGAGGCGTTCCCATGCAGCTGTCTGCCTTCGTCTCCGTCGGTCGGGCCATCCGCGAGAGCGCAGTCAGCGACCCATGCTCGATTTTGATCTGAAAGGGATCGACCGAAAAGAAGTCTCCGCTTCCAGAATCTGCTGGATCCGCGGGAGCGGGTGGCAGCTGTATTTCTTTCACTTCGTCGTCCGACTCGCTGTCGCTCAGCACCATTCTCGTCCATCCCGCAAACTTTTTGGACGACCGTTCCATCGAAGCGTGTTTGTCCTCTTATTCAGTGTTTTCGTCCCCGCCGCCTTCGTCGAAATCGCCAAAAAGGCGGCGCTCAATCTCAACGATGGTGTGCAGACACTTATCTCCTTCCGTCGCCTTGTCTCCCTTGGCGACGACCATTGCTGTTACCTTTTCATTCATTTTACCCGTGGAAATTGACTCTTCCAAGGGAAGCTCCGCCAAATCTGTTCGGAGTTGCGCTCGTCCCTGGCTCGACATACCACGACGGCGGCTGGGCCATTTGCCCAGGCTTGGTGACCGACGGTCCTGTGCGGGGACGCAAGTATGGATCGCGGTGGTGAGTCATTTCGAACGCAATGTCATGCATCAATTCTTTCCTGGCGTTGATCGGCTCGGGGATGCGGTCCGCCATCATGGCGAGGCGGCGGTCTGCAAAGTCAGCCTGGTAGTCGGGTGCGAACTTGGCGGCGTTCTCGTACAGTATCTTGTCGTCACCGCCGCGCGCGGGATAAAACTTGGGCTTGGCAAAGTCCGTGCGATGGCGGTCGGCGAAGCGGAACCCGAAGCGATCCGTTTTGGGCAGCCTCTCATCGCGGCTAACGCTCATAGGATTTTTGACCCCCTGGGCGGCGGCGTCGCGGCGTAGCAGGTGCGGGACGGTGTGGATGGCCGAGGGCAAATGGCGCAACCCAAAGTCCTTGTCTGCACTGGACGGCACGCCGCCGCCGTCCACCCCCGCCCCTCGGTCGATCCTCCCATTGGGTCGCATCCGACCGACGTTGGCTGGCAGGATCTCGCGGTCGGCCGCCATCCTCCCGCTCAGGTGAGCATGGGAGCCGTCGGATTCGAACGAATCTCCGTGGCTCGGGGCTGCTTGAAAGGCAAGGCTCTCGTCCACCGTGTCGGCAAGGTCATGCGAAGCGACCCGCATCGGTTCGGCGCGCCCGTATCGAAACGGGGAGGTTTCGTGCGGGGTCGGAGCTGCCATTGCAGCGGAGGCCATGCGGATCGGAGCTGGTTCCCGCACTCCAAGTTCGGGAGCGGCAAGGGCACTGGCGACGGCCGCGTCGATCCAATCCAGAGAGGGTGCTTCATCGCGCTCTTGGAACTCCGCTGCCTTGGCATTTGGTCCGTACCCTGCAAGGGCAGGGTCGCCGAGAGAGCGGTGAGGCAAAAAGGTTGAATCGGAATGGGATATCATCGGGTGAATACGCTTGGACCGACTGGTTGAGTTTCGACCGATGGCTCGCTGAATATGCTTCTTTGCCCAAGGATCGCCCCTCTTTTTCCAGAACAGAGCTGCGCTGTAATCAGCATCCGCGGCGAGCTCTCCTGTTCCCTGTGGCACAATGTCGGGCTGTGGCAGAGAGAATGAGCCTGGTCCCGCGCTGTGGTCCTGTACGTCCTTTCCCGTGCGAGCAATGGACGGGTCCTGCGTCCATCCAAGGTAGAAATCCAAGCGTCGCCGCAATGCCTCGTGCCGCAGGGGATTTGTCTGCCTCTAGTCTACGCTCTCCATCTCGTGCGACGCGTCTACCAGCGCCCCCGCCAAACCGTCTCGGATGTCTCCCGTCACGGCGACCGACTGCGGATCGCGAGCGAGGTCATCTTTCGTCAGTTGCCTGCCTCCGTGCTGCAGGGCCCAGACGCTGGTGCGCTTTGACGGTTGCGTTCCACGTGACTCGTCAAATGGGCGCCGTGGGTATGGGTACGGGCTGCGCGAGGCGCTGAGGGGCTGGACTGGTTGGGGCATGGCGCTCGATTTCATTGCCTTTGTTTCCTGATGCCGCCCCCAAACAAAGAAATCGCAAGCATGACATCCGAACTTTTGTGCGCATCCAAGGCAAGTCTTGTGGCCCTGTCAATCGGTTCGGTGGTGGCGGGCGCCATCCAGCTTCGGGATGGCAACAAGCTGACGAACGTCGGCAGGAACAGGATGGTGCACTCAGCGATGCACGTCTTCACCCTGGGGGTGCTTGCAGCAGTGGTGCTGGCTTTAATGGCACCAAAGACACCGACCCCGTGCAGCCGCCCCGACTGGAATGTGGGGATGGCGGCGCTCGCTGGCCTCACACTGGTGCACGTTGCCGCAATCGTGCATCGCGAACCCAAGACCGTGGAGCAAAAGCGCGGAATCGCGTTCCTCGGGCTCGGCGTTGCCTCGGGAGCGGCAGCCGTGGCACTTTACACATGAGTCCATGGAACAAAAGGCGGAAACATGCTGGAGCTCGCAACCCGCAACGCCCTCGTCGTCATGTCAGCGGGGTCAGGCTGGCTGGCCTTGAATCAGTTCTTTGGGCCCGACGAGGGGAATATCGGAAACGTCGTTAGCATTGCCGTGTACTTGACCTTTATCGCAATAGCCGCAATCGGTGTCTTTTTTGTCAACGCCATGGCCGAGTCGCAGGAGACTTCGAAGCATTCGTCCTGGTGGAAAGCGGGAGCTGCGGGTGTCGCAGCGTACGTCTTCGTGGTTGGTGTGGACGACGTATTTTTACGGGGAACCAAGGCAGACCTAACAGGGGCGTCTGTGGCACTTGCGCTTGCGGCTGGGTCTGGAGTTGCGAGTTATTTCTTATCGTAAATTGGTTAACATGTACGTTATCATCATCAATTGATCTCAAGCATTTCGTCGTCACTGTCGTCGTCCTCCTCCTCCTCGTCTTCTTCTTCTTCCTCTTCTTCGTCGTCGTCATCATCAGGTCCCACGATCTTGATTTCTCCTTCCACGGCTTCGCGCTCGGCGTCCTCGTCCACATCGTTGTTAAGCAGATCCTTGATATCTTCTTTTTCAAACACTTCCTCATCTTCGTCGTCATCATCATCGCTGCTTTCACCGCCATCTTCGCCCGAGCCAACATCTTCCTCCGTGTAATCGTCGTCGTATTCATCCGCTGCCTGTTTGGTCCGCTTGCGCTTGCGTGGTGGTTCACTCTCAGCATCATCGTCATCGTCGTCGTCGACGTCGCTATCTTCGCCTTCCTCCGAGTCGTCCTCGTACGTGAGCTTGTGCTCGATCGCAAACTCAATGTCGTCCGTCAAAACTCCTCTTGCTTTGGCTTGTGGCTTGTTTAGCTTCGAAAAGGCTGAAAGGGCATCGAGGCATTCCTGCAACAGGGCCAAGCTGCTCTCCAGCCGTACGTCGTCAAAGTGGGATGTCGAGTGCGCGGCGATAGATAAGAAGAGCTGGACGGCATTGTGCACCGCTCCAAACGAACACTTTTTGTCTTTGCCCGTACGTGCGCACTTGGACGCAAGAACTGCACGCAGTTGCTCTCCCAGGACGTCCATGATGGCCAGCAAAAGCGTTTCATCTTCCGCTCGTGCCGTGACATGGATGAGTTCGGCGCTGCAGAGAAGCTCAAAGGCCTTGCATGCCATGTCTTGCAGTTGCTGCGGCTGCTTAGGCAGCAGCACCTCGGCTCCTCCAGGCGTCTTGCCCTAAAAATCAAGCACAAACACTCTGGCGACGCGCTCGATCTATCTTGTGCTAAACGTGCACGAAGTCCCTTTCAGGGCAACGACTAGTTGCTTGCGCGCTTCCATGATCATGCTGCGTCGCTCGGCTGTCTTGAACATGGGTCTGGACTGCAGAATAGGCTTTCCCGTACTTCGGTTTCGCCCCGCCTTCACTTCGTTGAGGTCAGAGTAGTCACGCTCTGCGGCCTCGACAAGGCCATTGATGTATGGGTCCTCGCGCCTGCGGCTTGCTTTCCGCGAGCGCAGCTTGTAGGGCGACGTCGAGGCAGTTTTCGTCACTGAAGCAGTTTCCATCGTTTGTTTTCTACACGACGCGGCAGAATGGATGCATGGGATTCACGACTCTCTGTTTCGTCGGGCTTGAACGAATCTCACACAAACGTGTCTTCTGACTGCTTCTTCCACCCTCCTCCACGCGCTCCTACTGCAACGTGCGTGACGACTCTCAGGTGAAAGAAAAGGCGTTCGGGCGCCACAAATATCTTCGCGCCTTTGTACGCCTGCGCGTCGAATTCCGTCAATGTCTCTCCGAACGATTGCAGGTACTAGCGAACGCCTTGAGTGAACACGGACGGTCCCGTGTGGTAAAAGACGGCACTCTACCCCCTATTTATGTCAGATCCAAATACCCCATCCTTAGCCCGCTCGACGACAAGGTCAATCACTCGTTTTAAGGCTTCGGAGCGAGGTGGCGCCGCGAACACCCACTGGCAGAGGTACGGGCTGAATGGGTTGGGATCCATTTCGGCGGCAACGACCAGCTCCTTGTCACAGCGTCGGAAAAAGTCAGGGTGAGAGACGCAGTGGGTGTCGGCATCGGCGTAGACTCCCCCATGGGCGTATACGACGAGGTAGCGAAACAGGTCTGCCTTCATGACGGGGATCGGAAGCGAGCGGTAGATCCTGTGCATCTTGGCACCGAATGTTTTTCGCACAAAATCGTCTGCCTCTGCATCAGACCAAAATCGGTGCTCCCACCCATCCCACCGCTTCCAGCTATCTTGCGCTCTCTTGAGCAAAGGGTTGGCGTCGATATACGCCTGCGACTTGTGAGTCTGGTGCACGATGCGAGGAACGGTCTTTTGTCCTGGGAAGCATGGCGCAGGGGCGTACCGCATCGGGTACGTGTACCACATTCCCATGGCGCATGTGATGAGAGCAAGCACCACAAGGGCCGCGGCGATGCGATCGTTGCGGGCCATTTTGTTAGTTTAATCTTAACAAAGCTTTCGGTGCGAACTGCATGAGTCATGCGAGCGGAGTACCAAAGCGTTTGCACCAGATCTGGTGGCAAGGAGCGAACGAGGTTCCCGAAAAATACGACGATTTCTCGGCGTCGGTTCGTCAGCACCTTCCGTCGGTCTGGGAGTACCGCGTCTGGAACGGACGCGACATTGTCGATCTGGCGGCGGAGAAATTCCCAAAGATTTTGTCACTGTTGCAGAGCGACAGCATCCGCATGATCCAGAAGTGCGACCTCGGGCGGCTGTTGGTGCTGGCGGCGCATGGTGGCGTGTATCTGGATATGGACGTTCGAGTGTTCGATTCGCTGGACAGGCTGCTGGATCTGTTTGCGAGTCACGCTTCGACAGGCGGAAGGTTCTTTATCGCACAGGAGGCCCTCTTCATCAACAACTACATGCTGGCGTGCGACCCCAAGAACAAGTTTTGCCTGGCAGCGATCGACAACATCTGCACGCACCTTCGTGCGGACAGGTCGCTGTTTTTGCGCAGCATGGGAAACATTGACACGGTTTTTCTGACAGGGCCGCTTATGTTTCGTGATCTTGTCATGCGGCCAGACGTGGGACGCTTCGTCACGGTTCTTTTCAACTTTGAGATACAGAACATCGTAACGCACTGCTCGCAGAAGGACTGGTTGCCAAACGCTTCCAACTTTACTCTGGTCAATCGTGTCGTCAAGCTGACCAACGACATGGACCACGGGGCGTACGAGGTCTCGCTCCAGTACGCCAAGTCAGTGCGGCCGCATGCCTTTCTGATGTCTGCACTAGCGGGCGGAGCAATTACGGGAGCGACGGAGCAGTTCATGGCGGGTTCTCTGGTGCTTTTTATCGCACTCTATATCGATCACACGCAGATGTGTCGCGTGGTGCGTGGTGGGGTGCAGGATCACGCCGTTGCACTGGGGCTATTTGGAACTGGTACCTTGGTGGGATTTATGGCTCGGCGGGCGTGGGCGACTTTAAACTCCGCGTCAGCGACTAGAATTGATCTCGCCGAAGCGAATGTCGCGTTGGAAGTGTGAGTTTAGTTCGAGCCTCGATGGAACAGGGGGTGGTCGGAGCCTGACCCACCAAATCCCAAGATCGAATTTCGGGGTGAGCGCCACAACAAAAAGAGAAGACCAACCATGTCTTGTGCCTCAAGTGCAATGCTTCATGAAGTGGCCGCGAGCGGTCTTCAGGACGCGACTCTGGTTTCGGCCACTTTGGAGGAGGCTGTGCTGACGTATTTCCGTTTCAACTACTTGAAGCACACGGCATTCGCTATTGAGCCTATCACATTCGGGCACCAGGGAGGCACCGCCGCCTTTGGACAACAGCGCGTGCGCTTCCAGTTCCCTCGCCAGGCCGATTTGTCCTGGGCAACCTTCGCCAAGGTCACCATCCCTGGCATCTGCGGGTTGGACACCTCTAGCGGCCATTCGGTGCTGACGGGCGTGAACCAGGAGCCCTACTGGACGAATGCCGTCGGACAGTTTATCCTCAAAAAGACCTCTTTTTGCGTGGGCTCCACGGAGATCGATGTGCTGGAGAACTACCAGCTCTTCTTCTGGGAGGAGCTCAGTGGAAAGCCAGGCAAGCGCCTGAGCGAAATGATCGGGAAGTTCGATACCGTTGCCATGCGCCAAGCCCAGTCTCGCCGATCGCGCACCCTGTACGTCCCTCTTCCCTTCTATTTCACTGAAAACACTGGCTTGGCCCTTCCCGTCGTGTCCTTGCAGTTCCACAGCATTGAGCTGCATTGCTGCTTCGCGGCCCGCGCGGACTGCGTTGTTAAGCCTGCCGAGTTCCCCTCGTCCAACGCGGACGTGTACGTGCGACCCGACGGCCTGACAAATGCCCAAGTCGAGGCAGGCACGATCCCTCGCCTCCTGGCCGATTCTGATTTAGAGGTGGAGATCGAGACGTTCGGCGTGTACCTGGACCACGACGAGCGATCCAAGTTCGCACACGGCCAGTTTGAGCAGTGCATCTCCGAAACGCAGTACCAGACTGAGAGCCTGAACGAGACCGTAACTTCGGCTACCGAAACCACGGCCCCTCACAAGAAGAGCACTCGCCTGCTTTTCAACCACGTAGTGACGCAGTTCATCATTGCCGTCCGCCGCAAGAGCGCCGAGACCAGCAACGACTGGTTCAACTTTGGTGGCCATGCCGATGCCGTGTCCGAATCGACCCTGGATCCCATCAAGGACATCACGATCAAGTTCAACAACAACGAGCGCGTGCGGTAGAAGAGTGCCCAGTTCTTCCGCCTTGTTGTGCCGTGGGTTGTGCACACAAACATCCCTCGCGAGTTCATCTACACCTGGTCCTTCGCCCTTGAGCCCGAGGACGCGCAGCCCACAGGCGGTGCCAACTTGTCCCGAATCGACAACGTGCACGTCGACCTGAGCGTGGACAAGCGGGTGTTCCTTGGAGGATCCGACAGTGCAACGGTGCTGTTCACCGCCAGGAACAGGAACCTGCTTAGGTTCAAGCATGGACTCCTCACCCTGCGCTTCGGCGCGTGAGCGAGCCTGGGGTCTTCTTGGACAGGTTGTCATTGCAACAAACATGCAAGTAATAGAAAAATACACATTTTCATCAACTGAACCTTTCATTTCGTTCAATTCAACTCAAAACCAGCGCTTTCTCACGACTCCATGATCTTAATCGCACGCCCTGTGATCGAGATGGTTTTAGCCTCATCAACCGCCTTGTCTGGAAGGAACCTGATACTCGCCCTGTCAATGCGGCACAAATTGTAATTGCATGCTTCGTGCACGTTCTCGCGCGTAATGTCATTCCAACCAATGGTATGGTTGAAACAAAGCTCGGCGGGAGTTGAACCTGAAATATCCCAGCTGGCTTTTGTAACGCTGAAATGAACGCCAAACACGACTGACTGCAGTGCAAATCGAACGGGAAGTTCACCACTTCCACTCAGTATTGTTTCGTTCAAAATCAAATTAAAAACAATCATAGCAAGTAGATCGTTTCGTTCGCACACAAACTAAACCCGCCATGGAGCTCGTAGAGGCTCTCGCACAACAGGAGCGCTTTGCCCGACAAGCTCGAAAGGCACAGAGGGAAAACAACGTGCTTCGAGACTAGATCGAAAGTCTGAAGATGGATGTACAAACTGCGGTGTGCGCGCGCAACCAGGCATGGAAGCAGAGGGATGCACATGGTGGTATTTAGGATCAAGAGCGCCTGAGGTTTCAACAAGAACTTGAACAGCGGGACAGGGAACTGACGACACTCAAGTCCAAGCTGGATCGCACGATTCGACCCTCAAAAAGGGAGACGTACACCGCGCAGCTGTCTCGCATCAATTTGCTTCGAGCCCACTTCAACCTGACAATACTGCCTCATCTGCCCCTGCCACCGTTCACTGCCCTCGAGTGCCAGACCGCCCCAACTGTGTTTCGAAATCTAATTGATCCTTCAGCTGAAGCTCCCGACGCCCCGCCAAGAGCCATGAGGGTGTACCGAGCAGCGCCCGCAGAAGATCCCGACGTGCACCAAGACCAAGCGACATCCGCAAAAGACCCCGACACCTCGTCAAGTGTCGCGGCGGTGTCGACACCTGCAGAAGATCCTGATACCTCGTCAAGTGTTCACCAAGCAACGCCCGCAGAATATCCGACTGTCGAAAACACTGCAAGTGACGACGACGAAGAAGCAGAACCCGAAGCACAATAAGATTAAAAATACTTTCACGGCGGGTCCCAAACGGCGCGCTGCATGCAGGTTGGACATCGCTGACATGTGCTCGCCCGCCACATCCAGTGAGTACAGTCATCGCAGACAAAGTGCCCACAGTGCAGTCGAGAAAAGCTTTCGCGGTGGAAGTCCACGTCGCAAATCGGGCACGACTCGGGGCTGGTGAGGATCCTCTTTGGAACGGACTTGGGCAAGGATATGGTGGCCGTGATGATGGGGTCTTTCTGAGACAAGGGCGAGGCGACATTAATTGTCATAGTTGTTTGCATACATCGAATCGCTCGGGTGACATCGTCGATGTTGCCCGTGAGCGTGACAGTGACTGCCATGAAAAACGAACAATGTCGAATTCAAAGAAACGTTTCAATTGCATTCACACACACACACGCGCAAATGTTTGCAGTTCGTCAATCCTCCTTGCCCGCCGACGGTTCCATGCGCGCAACAATCTTCGGATGGACGGTCATGTGCATATTCTTCTGTCCCTGGCACGTCGGCTTGTACCAGATCGCGGCGGCCACCACCATGAGGCCGAGCAATGAAAACAGCCCTGCGAGAACAACAGCTCCCGCGACTTCTTTCATTTTCTTGCCTCGTCTTTGTAAGACAAAACGCTATGTTTTTTGCGGGCCTGCTCGTGATCGTTGCCGTCGTGCTTGTGGTAATCGTTTCAGCGCGTCCTGCCCGCACGTACGTTCCTGATGGGACGAAGCCCGTCGCGCCGTCTGTCATCCAACCCCCTCCGTCCCAATGCGCACCGCCCCTGGTGCCAACCAAAGACCCCAACGGAGTGCTCGACTGGATGCTCAAGAGCATGGTGGCGAAAAATTGGACCATGCTGCAAACTGAGTTTCGCAAAGCCCTGCCTTCGACTGTGGACGTCAACGTCGGGCAAGATGGTAAGCTGCTGCGAAGGGCCGTCGCGTACAATGTCTCTCTGGGCCAGCTGATGATCGATCCCGAGCAAATCGGATGCCTGCAGCTCAGCGTCGAGCAGCTGAAGTCTCCGCCGAACGACTTGCCGCCCGCGGGCTTCGGACAAGCGTACATTGGTGTCGATCTTTCGGTGCCACAAGGATCCATCCACTGCGTGGGCCGCGTGCACGGCTCTGTCACGTACTTTCCCAAGCCGAGCTACACAACGCGGTACTCGGCACGTGGTAATTTTTCGATGAAGGTGGGACAACTCGTGCTTTTGGTTGACGTTCTTCAACTCAAGGCCGATCCGAGCAAAGCGGTCTGGAATAGGGCTGTCCCCTTCAGCTTAGACATCTTAGACATCCCCGATATCGGCTTTGCATGTCCCAAGTCGGCCAAGAGAGTACAGGACCTCGTGCAGTTCGACATTTGTGAGTGCATGGAGGGCAAGGTCAAGGGCTTTCTCAACGCCCCCGATTAGCTCAAAATGTTCAGCAGGCTCGCGTCGGACAAGGCAGCATCCATGGTGCGCAAGAAAATCGTAGAAGCGATTCAGTCGTTCTGAGCATATCATGCGGAAACAGACAGCGTCTGAATGCGCAAAAAGCCACCTCCGTCCATGAAGACGCCCCCCATGGGAATGCCAGCCGTTCGTGCTGCATCAGGATTGGCGTACGGTCCTGGCATCACATGAAAGAGAACAGGAGAACCCCATGCGTACAGATCGGATTGCGTTGTCACTCCCGTTCCAGTGAGCGTAGCCAGGCTGTCGTTTGACATGGACGAGCGGCGGAAGACCAAGCTTTGGAGTTTCCCATCTTCAGGATTGCTGCCAAATGTGACCATTCCGTCCGAACCGACAAAGGAAGAGGGTCCGAGCGCCGAGGCAGCAGTGATGGTTCCAGATCGCCGAGACGTGGAACCCCCCAGCGCGATACAGTAAGGACCCACGTCACGGTTGTGGAAGCCAACCCCAACACCATGCCGCCCTCTGACGCTGACGGATGTCCCGATGGCCAATGCTGCAGTTTCGTCTGCCCATGATGAGGCACCGAGAGCTATTCCCGTGATTCCCGACACACTGGCCAACGACCCAATTGCGACGCCGTCTCGGTTGAAACCCGATTTCACATTGGCGCTGCGGCCAACTGCTACACCGTTTTCAGACTGCACCCGCGCGAAGCCCCCAATAGCAACTGTAAAGTTGGACTCGCCCCAGCTGTCCCGTCCAATCGCGACCGCGCTGTGTCCTTGTCCCCGAGCTTGGTACGATATTGCTGTCGAGTATGTTCCCGTGCTGGATGAAAGATTTCCGATGGCAATCGAAAAGTTGTCAGCAAATATACCGCGTCCAATGCCAATTGAAATGCTGTCCGCGGTCACGTTGTTTCCAATGCCGATCGAGTTATTACTAATGCTGTTGGTGTTTCCGATGGCAATTGAAATGCTACCCGCGGTCACGCTGCGTCCAATACCAATCGAGCTGCTGATACTATTTTCATTCCCGATCAGAATGCCAGAGGATGACAGGGTACTGTTGAAGCCAAGAAGCACCGACGACTAGGACGCGCCCTCTCCATTGAGCGCGCTAAAGCTCGAGGAAGAACCGATGAGAAGTGGCGGTGCAATAGGATAAAGGCGCGTCTTGATCTGCAGCTCCGAAAACGTCCCGTTTGCCGCAACAGCGATTGAGTCGCCGATGCATCGGATCTCGGCAAAGCCTCGGGGAATACCTGGGGCAGTTGTGCCAATCACGTCGTCTGATGAATTGGTCAGAAGCGTCCGCGAACTCTGAAGCATCGCAGTCTCAATCCTGCGATTGTTCAGGAACAGCATGTGAGCACGTCCGTGCACTGACATGATTTAATTCTTTTGTTTTTGTTTAAACTTGTCAGTTGTTTGAGGCCTGAAACAAAATGGCGACAGCAGGTGGAGCACATTGAAAATTGCGTTGTTGTTCATGCAAGACCCCACATCTTCCATCCACGCGGGCTCGCGTTTGCAATCAATCCCAAGTCCGTCACGAAGGCGTCCTCGCCTTCTTCTTCTCCGTCAGTGTCTATCGTGTTTCTCCTCTCTTCTTTGTCCAGTGCCTCGAGGTGCCCTCGCGGAATCACGCACGTGACCAGAGGCCAGACCATGTTGCGGTCCACCAAGGCAATCATCAGGTCGGACTTGTTGCTGAAAAGATAGTAATCTTCTTCTTCGTCACGGTCGTCTTCGCTTCCATGCACGAGCTGGCTGCGAAACTCAGCTTCTTCCACATCAACATCCTTGGAAGGCTTGTCGTGGATCTGCATCGTCTTGAGAACCATCTCAATTTGAGGCTGATCCAGGACGACCTCGCGATCGCCCGAACCCGTCGCCTCGTCATCCGACTCGTCTTCCATTTCAAATCCGTCCAGACTGCTTGAGGCATCGTCGGACGATGAGCCATCGGACTCGTCGTCCTTGTCAACGTCGATTCTCGCGGGTTTGCGGCTGCACTCTTCCGAAGCCAGAGTCTGTCGAATCCCCCGCATTTGGCGCAACTCTGCAGTGCACGTGATTGTTTCGTTCAGGTGGGGGAGCGTGAATCCCGCGCAGCCTTTCAGTTTTTTGGCTGCGAGCACTGACGGGACGAACTCCGTGGGACCCTGTGACAACATCAGGCTCAGGCTCTTTGGGTGGAGGTTCCAGCATGGGCACACGATCCAGTAGCGTCCCTTTGATTTTCCGTGGCGCAGCTTCGCTACCAGCGACGGGACGAAGCCTCGCAGACACTCGGGCGGCTTCCAAGTGCACAGGCTCTTGCGAATCAGGTTGCCGTGCAGGGTTGGGCAGCATTGAATCGTTTCCGCTTGTTTTGGCGGATTCACCACCATCCGAAGCTTTTCTCCTCTGGCAAAAATCTTGGGGATGAGCCGCATCGCCACGCGTGACTCGACTTGGATGCGACGTCCACTGCGATTCGATGTCGACGCTGTCGCAGGATTGGGCGATTGGAACGAGTTGCGGATCAGCTTGAATGGAAGGTCTCCCACCAGAAGCGGGTCCGATTTCTGCGCAAGTAAAAACTTTTGTATGCGGTAGCGATGCCCGACTGCCCCGCGACTGGTTGCCCACTGCGCGTCGGTCACGCGTGCCTCGGCCGTGCGCATGAATCGGGCGCTTTTCCGCAAAAAGGCGTTGGCCTCGAGCTCAGCCTCGTGCCACAAAATTTGGATCGCGGGCAGAGAGACGCAAAACGCTTTGGGTCCGTCGTATGGCGGCTCCTCGTCGTCTGTTCCGTTTTCCAGGGGATCTTTTTCGTTATTCGAATCTGTGCTCCCATGTTGCGAGCCATCTTTGGCCGAATGATGGTGGTGATGCCTGCTCTTGATGATACGAGGCGGTTTAGGATTGGGAACGCGCGAGCGCTCCATGACACGTTTATGCTACACTCCCAATTGGTTGCGAAGAATGATCGTCGCTTGTTTTAGGTGCGCAAACGCAGGCGCACAATCTCACAAAAAATCGTGTCTCAAACCATTCCAGAGGAGGTGAGCAAACAGGCCGAATTCGCTCTGCGGCAGAAGGCGTTCATCGCACCCCAAGCGATCGTACCCGTACTGTAGGCCAACTGTGTGTGTGTGTTAGCTCCAAGACACCAACGACATGGTCCGAACTGTCTCCCACACAGATCCGCCGCCTCTGCTCGAAAAAGGCCAAGTTGCGTCGAGGCGAAAAAATGGGCAGCGTGTAAGCAACAAAATCAAAAGATCCTCAACATGGATGCCATTTGGTTTCTGATAGTTGTTGCAATCATTGCAGCGGCCGCGTACTACTACTACTGCAACCGCGTACAAAAGGAACCCAAAGACGCGGGAAGCGATCTTTCTCCCCTCGCAGGTGGTTCAATGGGCCTCGCCGATGCAGTCAGGAACCATTACGGCAGCGAGATAAGCGGTGGCCAGGTCGGTCTCGCTCAGGTCTATCGAAACGCGGCTCGTTTGTGAGCACTGTCAGTTGTTCAGCGCCTCTGCACGCGCTTCGCCAACACGTCCTGCTCATCTCGAATCTTCTTGTAAGCGGCAAGAGCGTCTTTGGAGATTGTGTTGCTCCCGCTGCGGCGGAGCATCAAATCGAGCTTCTTTCTGGCTGCGATCGTGTGCTAGGACGCCCCTCCCTTGACGTTATGCCATGCGCGACTTGTCATGAGAGCGCCGTTTGTTCCACGCACTCCATTGGAGAATCCGTTGCGGTTCGTCTTCTGAAGGCGTCTGCCGAGGCGAGCGATGGGATCGCTCGAGTGCCATGTTACGATGCGTTGGATGGCGTCGGATCCAAAGAAAGCACGCGTCGACTCTTTGACAGGTTTCTTGAGCTGCTTATCGTACTTGACTTGACCCTGCTGCACCAGGCACGGAACCGCCGTTAACCACGTGGGTTTTCGGCCCATGGACTTGAGCACGCTCACCTCCTCAATGTGCGTATCGATCATCATTGTAGGCCTTCCTTTGAGCGAGTCAATCGCGACTTGCGACCCCTTGTCGTTGTCCAGCACGAAAAGGATGAAGCGCTTAAAGGCACCCTGTCCCATGTTATTGAGGGCCTTGGACGCCCGCACCTGATCCTTCTCCGAGCCAAATTTGGGAGCATCGCTGACGGCACCCACGATGCGAAGATCGCCGTACATGTCGTGGGTACGATGGGACTTATCTCTCCATTCCGCATGATCGGCCGAGTCAAGCATCGAGCTTCGCTCCATGTCCTCTGATTTAATGCCTTTTTTATTAAACATTCCCCGTCGTTTCACTCATGCAACTCACAAAACCAAGCACAAGCGCACCAGCAATGCGTGCCATGCCGCGCTCTAAAATGACATCTTCCACGAACAAAGCGTCTGAGCCTTCTAGTGGGAGGCTGGCCATCCACGCGGGATCCTGCACCAGACTCTGCAGGTCCTGACACCGTCCGCTCGCGGTCGAAACTCTCCGACCGAATGTAAACATTTCTTGTAAATCGTCCAAAGCTTGTGCCTTGGCATCCGTCAGCATCCGATTTCGCTGCGTGGCTGTGAGGTGCGAGTCGAACGCCTTGATTTCGCTGACGTTGATCGTAATGACACGGCTCCGAATTGCCTCGGGCATGCATAGCCATTGGAACCGCGTCGCAGACTGAAAGCTCATCTGCGCGACGCGCTGCAAAATGTCAGCGACGCACGCGGTCCTGGCATTCATCAAAGGGCTGACCGCATGCACTCGAAACCCGAGCACAGTTTCGGGAGGACAGTTTACCCACACGTACATTGGGAAATTATCGATTAGGCCCCCGTCGCACAACAGATGCTTTCCCATGCGTAGCGGTTCGTACAACGTGGGGATGGCCATCGAAGCGTACACGGCGTCGCAGACCCTGACTCGTCGCGTGTCGGGGCAGCTCGAGTCTAGGTGAATGGCACGCCTGGTGACCAAATCGGTCGTCGAAACGACGAGCCTCTTGCCCGTTATTGCTTGCAGTTCTTCCAGGGTGATAGCTTGCGCTTCGATCGCGGATTCGAAGCCAAGGGCGACTCGGATCTGTTCGGCGATCTCACCGCGGGCCTTGTCTCCACTGTCGAGCCCGAGACCGTTTCTGTGCAGCGCGTGAATGGGGTTGATGTCTATCATGCTGCCAATGTCCTTGGTGCGAGCGATTTCCATGCACTTCTTCGTCCCGACGCCAAGTACCACCGACATGGCTGTCAGGGCACCCACTGATGTGCCCACCGCCTCTTTGATCCCACCGTCCTTTGCGGCAAGATCTGTCCCCGTCAATTCAGCGAACGCTTCAAGCGCAGCGGCGTAGCATACGCCTAGAGTGCCTCCTCCCGCAAATGCAACTCGAGAAATTTGCACTCGCGTTGCTGAAGCGACTGATTCCATTTCTTTGTATTGCGGTATCGCGAATCAAACAAAAAGATAACGCGTCGAGTTGCATGGCTTCGTAGCTCGTCACAGACGCGTGGGGGTGCCCCGTGCGTCGGAAGACGCCGCCTCCCCCACGCGAGCTGGAACCATTTGAACACATGCCGCTGTACGACCGTAGCCGAACGGGGCACGAAGAGCAGGTGCGGCTTGCCCAGCTTCTAGACCGACTCGAAGCTCGAATGAGCAGGCACGAGTCTCCCTTTCGGATGCAAGCGAGGCAGCAGTCGCAGCATCCGCACGTCGGAACCGCCTCGAGCAAGCTGCATGATGGCACTGGCATGCTGTATTTGGCCATTGCCATCATGGGCACCGTCCTCTTGGCGGCCGTTCTGTACGCCATCGGAATGATTTCGCACAACAGTCAACTCTTGCAAGCCATGACGATGGCGACAAGACAGCAGCCAATGCAAGGAGGGTTTCTTCAGCCGCAGACTCCCTGGCACAATCCGCCCATTACCGCGCAGAGGTGGATGTGAGTTTCGCTGCGGACCGCGGAGCAAACGATATCCCGACAACTCTCGATTCTTCCTGAGACACAAACGATGGAATATGTTAAAGAGTGGGTGCCCCTGATCCGATAGGTCGGCGCTGGAACGGCGGGAGTTGGGATTGGTCTGATCGCCTCTGCTGTGATGTTCCGCACCTTCTTCGCGCGTTGCAACGATAAATCAGCCCAAGTCCCCAAAGAAAATTGGGGAAAACTTATCCTGGCCATCCATGCGATGGAAGACTCAATGCGCATGCTTGTGGAAGAAATGAGAATTGAGCGCTTCGGCGTTATGGTGCGGGACGACGAAAGCGAAACGAACAAAAGCGGGAGCGAAGACGACGACGACGACGACGACGACGAAGATGATGAAGGAACCCTAAGCATCCAGCGCATGACGATCAACTCTCTGCATGCATTTTAGAGCGCCGAGTGCATCGCAGCAGTTGGTTCATCGGACCAATCGCGAGTTGTTGGGCTGCGAGCCCTGGCTCAGGCGTACCGCGCTAGCAATGCCGACCCGTCCCGCTCCATCTGGTTGCTGTCCGACTTTGCGGCTTTTGATCTCGCCGCCCTGCAAGATCTCGGCATCCGTATCGCGGATACAGAACTGTCGGGCGTGCAGTGCGACGATTTGGTCATCTTGCATCGCAACGATGAGAAAGTAGAAGAAGACGCCACGCTGATCGATTAGCGTCCAGAGCTTTCGTTCGCATGGGGAATGACCCCTCGTGGTGTGCAGCAGCCGTTAGTGCAGGACATGACCAACCTCACGACTGTATCTTCGGCTCGCACCGTGGGGACCGTGCTTTTGTGTGACGATGATACGCCAACCATTGACGGGACGTTTCTCAGCTTTGGCAAGCTCATCCCCAGCCGTAAAATCGAAGGACTTTCGCATTTCAGTCAGGTTGTCAAGGATGTCGTGGTCAGGAACCGCGACTTGTTTGTGATTTTTTCGGACGCTCCCTCCATGGCATACTTGTCAATCCAGTCACCAAAAGATGTTGAAGGCGACGACAAAGAAGCTGAGACATTGGACTGAATGAAATCAAAGAAATGTTATGCTGGTATCATTCGAGTTGTACCGCCCCGCACTGAGATCCGTCGCACTTGTTGTGTCAACTCGAACCAAATCCTGAGGAAACACAATCCCTTCGAACAAGCACATCTCTTCGTCCCGCACAATGAAACGATTCCATTCCCTGGCATTTGGCCCTGCCCGTACCGCGAGCTTGTGCTTGTTCGCCCAGAACGAAAGATGGTCACAAATGTTCCGCATGGCATCTGATGCTCTCTCGCCCTCGGTGCACTTTCTGCAATTGCACGAGTACTCCGAATCGGTCACGTGCCTCGTCTCGATTTGCGACGATTCGAGGGGCGCGTACACCCTCACGACGGCTCCCCCGCACGGTCGCAACTCGTACGACGCGTTTTCTCGCCTTCCGTACCGCGACGCCGCCTTTCGGAACGTGGTCGCGTATGCGCCAAACCCCAACATGCCAAACGTCCCTCGAAGTCCTGTCTTTAAAATGCTACTCGCTGCCTTGCACGATGTGCCATGGTAGCGGACCAGCATGGGAGTTGGTTCCGCGATGTGCAAAAACGTTCGCAATTGAAGCAGCAGCGTTTGCTTATGGGCGAGCGCAGCAATCACCGAACGATCAAAGGGCAGGCCGAAGCAGCTGTTCTCTCGCAGCTCGCTGTCACACACCCACACTCCATCTGTCGCGGCCGTGTCTCGCGAGTGTTTAGAAGAACGAAATCCACGGGCCAGAAGAAATACGCCATCCACAGATTGTTCCGCTTCCTTGGGAGCAGCTGCTGGCAGCTTCCAACGCTGCAGCGTTGGATCAAGTCGAACCAAGAACTGCATGCAGCCAAGGAGCTTGTGCTTTCGGCATATTATGATGCAAGAAGATCGCTCCATGCGCCGTTGCGCCGAAGTGCAGCCTCGCGAAACCTGCAATTGTGTGACCTGTGCCAATGTTGGCAGTTGTGCGGATTTTTCTTCGGAGCCTGCTGCGTGGCACTTTCCAACGCGAACAAAATGGCCAGCAGGCTGCTAAAAGATATGCCAAGCCTCGCATTCAGCCAATGGCCTCTGCCCATCTTTCAAGTGGCCCCGAATGTGGAGCGCAACCGCTTCGGAGTTCTCGTGGCATCGTCCGCCCAGAGCCCGTACGGGCGCTCGATCTGGCTGGTCACGATTGAGCTCCCACGCGACTATCCCCATTCGAGTCCGTCGGTGGCATTTGCCACGAAGCCGTTTCACTGCAACGTCGAGGCTTCAGTAGGGGCGGTGTGTCTTGATTCGCTGAGTGCATCCGAGTGGACGCCCGCCCAGAACCTGGAGCAGATTTTCTTGGTGAGCCTCCCGTAGCTGCTAATGGAGCCAAACGAGGCAGACCCGAACAATGATCTGGCGGCTTCATTCCTCAAGCCTGAAAGTGGTCACACTGGAACGATGGGATACGGAGCCAACTGTGTCAAGTCGGCGTTCCTCAATGCCATCCGACACGATGACGAGGTGAGGGCGAAGTATCATGATGACTGGGCACGCCGTCGCATCGCAGAGAACGAGTTGCGGAAAGCAAGATGGGATGGCAACAAGGCACTGGCCGCCAGCATTAGAGCCAACCTGACAGCGCTCGAAAAGATCGCACAGGAGCGCCACATCAAAGCAGAGAAGCATGCCAGTGCAGACGACCGCCTCACACTTCACGAAGTCGTTCGCGTCTTGAGTCTGCTCTCGCCCGCGAAGCCAAAGATCACACAGGAGGCCTCCCTCGCGCTCGTGAAGGAGATTTTTGGGGACTGCAGCGACGCGACGATGAAGCTCAAGGTGAGTGGTCGTTCCTTTGACGACATTTGCAAATCGGCCACGGAGCTTGCGCCGACCAAGCTCCATCTGCTCGCTCAAAAGTTCCAGTGCCTCCTCGTGGACCCGATCGAGCCGAACCACGTGAGGCGAGCACGGCGCAAAGCAGAGAGGGCGAGGAAGAAGGCGCGGACAGAGGCAGTCCCTCCGTCGATGCCAGACCGAGACGTAGAAGTCGAAGACGCTCTTCAACCTTCGTTCTCCGCCTCTCCCTCCTCTTCCGTGGCGATGGAGACAGCGGAAGGCGAAGCTGTGGGCGATTCTGCTGGAGGCGGCAAGTAATCTTCCGAATCGCGCGCGCGTTTCATGGGGAGTGTCCGCTTGTGAACGACTTGCTTGTCTCGGTTCAAAACAAAATTCGCTACAATGTGCCTGAGTGCTTCTCTCGTGATGGGGTTTAGCCTCAGCGTTCTTTTTCCGAACGGCGGGACAATTTCCAAATCATCACGCAGAGGCAACCATTCCACCTTGCGAAACGGAAATAGTGTTTCGGCCGAATCCTCGGCCGAAGCCGATTGTGCCATTGCGCACCGTCGAACCGAGTCGTGAACCATGGGAAGAGTGCGTGCAGTCTCGGGCGTCACGGCGAGCAGATATGCGAAGCCTTGCCCTGGAACCCTGACTCTGAGCTTGACCGTGAGAGCATTCGAGATGTGTTTTTTGAAGCCAAGCAGGCCACTGGCGTTCAGATGAGTGCAACGCGCTGCGATTTGCACGGGAGTTTCGGACGCCGAGGCTGCCTGTCCCCCGAAATCACGAAGGGAACGGTCGCCGTGCCGCGGCTCTCCCAGCAGTATGACGAATTCCTTCGTGACGACATCGAACGAAAATGGAAATACCGCGTGGGTCTTGCGAGCGAAAGCCATGAAAAGGGTTTGGTGCGTTGGCGGTGAAATTTGTGTTAAGTGGATAAAAGATTACGCATGTCCATCGGCGACTCTTCGCCAAAGAAACCCACTCGAACCGCGGCATGGAGACTTCGCAAGCACTTGCTGCCACGGCGGCAGAGGTGAATGAAGACGAAGAGATGGAATTCGATCCCGACAATGTTTCGACAGACAGTTCGACCGTGCGGTTTTGCGAGCAGGCTCCGCCGCGGAAGAAGCGGCGACGGTGCAAGGCAGCTCGGTTCAAAGGCGACAAGACAGGGGGGCTCGTTGAGGAGGAAGGGATTGAGAGCATTCCCGCCAACAGGATCGATCGGGTCGGAAATTTCTGGTTTGTCGAGGCTCACATTGGGCCCGATGGTAAGCTGTGGGGCCTTCCCACGAAAGAGAGAGACTTGCTATGCCAGATCGCTCCCTTTTTTGAGGACGGCAAGTATCTGCGCAAGTACGTCGTTCCCGCGAACAACGAAGATCCCAGCGTTCCCGCCCTGCGCGTGCTCTCGTTCGGTCTCACGAACACCTTCAAGGCTATGTCGACGCGGCGGCTGTGCTCGAACGGGGAGATTGTGGATGCCCACCAAGTGTACATCACGGAGCAAGCGGCTTGGCGTCGGGAGATGTTCGACCTGTTCCGCCGCGGGGTGCGAGTCTGGTTTGAGCTGGACGGGGAAAACCACTACACGACGGTGGGACAGCTGAACTTTTGGAAGGTGATCATCGAAAAGCAAATCATCGACATGATTATCGACCGAGAGCGCGAGATCCAGGAGCATGCAAGGGAGCAGCAGCGCCTCAATCGCAAGCGCAAGCGCGAAGCGATAGTTTCGGGCGAAAAGCTTCGCCGTAGGCGCCAGCTTTCGCAAGCGCCCAATCTGCAGATGCGGGTCTGGATCAAGAAGACGGGCATTTCCCAGGGGGTGGACTGATGCGTGATGATGCATCGGCAAGAGAAAGCAAAAAAGAGTTGAAGAGACAGTAACTATGATGTTTCACCTGGTAAGTCTTTTGCATTTCATTTTCGTGTTTCCCCTGTAGCAGCTATACTTTCATGGACCTCAAGTGCAGGGCTTTGGCTTTTGGGCAGGAGCCTCCCACGCCGATATTTGTGCCCATGAGACGGGCGTCCCCGCGGCTCACTGGCAAGAAGAGCAGCCAGGCTTCGACGAGTGCGAGTTGTTGGTGGGACGCCTGTTCCGATCCTTTCTCACGGGCATGTGCTTCGCGCTGTACGCCGTCTTGGCGTGGCGGGTGTTTGAATCCGTCATGTTTCATGTGACCGTTGTCCGTCCTCTCGCCGAATCCCTCAAACCGAAACGATGATGGCGGTCCTTTCTCAAAAATTTGCGGGCGGCTCTTTGGTAAAAGAAGCAGTATGGCCACTCCTCATGCCGCTGCATCAAACGTGGGCGCTCGCTCCGAGTTTGGGGCCGTGTCGCTGCTCCGAGGCAAAGACGGCTCTGCCGCGCCGCGATTCGTTCGCATTGTGTGGGACTCGCAGCAGACGCTGTCGACATCGTCCGAGGTCAATGGCGCAGGGGTCAACCTCTCGTCCAAGAATGGAACAATCTGCATCGCAACCCTGGGCGAGCTGGCAAAAAACAGCATCGTTTCGCTTGACCATGTTATTGTCAATCAGGCCCTTGTTGAGAAGAGCGGTGACAGCGAGCTTACGAATGCTTCCTTTTCTGTGAACACTCTGAACCCTGTCGGCATGCTGGGTGACGAGGTAACCCCATCAGCTCTGGTGAACAAAAAGACCATGCGCTGGCCAGGGCTCCACCAGGGAACTTTGTCGGACGGCCCTTTCGTGGTCAAGTCGGCGCCCGCGGACGTGATGAGTGTCACTATGGTAGTGGGAGGCGAGGCCACGCTCACGTCGGGAAAGCTCACTCTGGTACTGCGACTCGACCCCAATTCGGGCGACCTCAAGAACTAGGCAGCCGCGACGTTCACACGGATCGTGACTACATGATTTTGATTTGTAAGCGGAAGACGCGAATTTCTGAGACTAGTACTACTGACAAAGAGAAGCATGTCATCTGCGTCTGGGACACCAAGCTTCTACCAAGTCCGCCACCCGCTCGTCGGGGGTTCGGGCGAGGCTCACTCTTCCCTGCTCCGCTACGTTTTCAACACCACCCTCTCTGGAAGCGGTAGCAACACTCACGTCGTGGAGGCGCAAACTGCAGGCACGTACACGCTGGCCAACCTGGAACCGAATGCGACGTACGTCTGCGAAGCCGTGCAGCTTGACTCGGCCTTGACTGCTGGATGCACGATCTCTCTACTTACTCTGAATCCCCCCCAAACTCTGTGCATCGTCCCACAGGCTTCTATGACGGAGAAGGCGATTCTGAAGACGCCATTGCAACTCGTTGGCATCTCTGCTCCTCTGATTCACCTTGACTCGGCGAGCCATGTGGGGTCCCTCTCGGTCAAGCTCGAAGATCCGACCGTTGGTACGCTCACGAGTGGACAGGTTACCTTTTACCTGCGCAAGTACCCCGCGGACGCTGACATGGTGGACATTTCCCTCAGCTCGTACACGGTCGTTCCTTCCAAAGACTGACTTGCATGGAATTTTGGGCCTGTCTGCCTCAACAAACACGCTGCGTGACCAGAATGTCGAGCCAAGTCCCAAGTAGTAACCACTATCCACGCTCCCTCGAGGCCCGATTACCCTTCGTTGGCCACGACGGGTCGGCGTTTCACACTGTTCAAAAGTTCACGTTCAACACGAGCCTGTCGGGAATCGACGCATCAGGCGTGGGAACGTATACCATCGGATATCTCGAGCCGAACTACGCCTACTACTGCAAAGCGATCGAATGCGTGGCTACCGTGGCATAGGACACGACCGTGAGCCTGTACACGCTCAACCCGCCCGCCACCATGTCGGTGGGTATCGTGGGAGGTAGCATGACGGCGGGAACCGTCTACGGGCCGCTCGAGCTTTCTGAAGGCCGAACCTTCAGTTCGTAGATTGTGCGCCTGTCGTCGTCCACGGACGTTGGCTCTCTGTCAGTGCGCATCGAAGGCGAGGGTGCTGACCGAGGAGAGCTCAACTTTTATATCGTCAAGATGCCCATCGAAGCAGACCTCAAGCAGCAGGTCAGCACGTATACCAAAGTCGTGTGATCGCGCGTTACTGTACAGTATGCAAACATTTGCAACGTAAATATATTTTCTTCGTTGAAACCCTTTCAAAGCAAAACTCCACGGTTTAACCATGCCAATCAAGAACCTGCACAAACTGCGTAAGAAATTAACTCATCACGCCGAGAAGTCGCAAAGTTGTCACATCTCCAAGTCGGCGGCGAAAGCCGTTGAGCAAGTGGTGAAAGCGGCCAAAAGCGCCGCCAAAGCCGCCAAGCAAGCCCAGAATGCCGCGATTCTGATCATGACGTCGGCAGAGCTGGGTGGGAAGCGACGACGTCACCACGATCCGCCCCCTCGTCGCGCCGTCACTCCGAAGGAAGAGCCTCCCACTGCAATCAAACCGTTTTTCAGCATGAAAACAGGGTTGGACGACGTGACTAAATTTGATCTGGAGGATTCTTCCAGCGACGAAGAAGACGGGAAGGCACTTTCCGCCGCGGCGACGGCTCCCGCCTGGGTTGACCGCTGCACGGCGGACCGAACGCTGGACCTGATTCACGATTCCATCCGAGCGACCATGTCTCTGCCAGACCTCGAAGGCAACGACAGGGCGAAACGAGAGATTCTCCAGTATCTCGACTCGCCTCGCATTGAACCGCGGGCCATTTTAGTTAGCGGTAAGTCGGGAGTGGGGAAGACAACGCTAATCGAGGCAAGCCTGCGGCACCGAGGGTTCACTGTCTGCAGCACATCTCACTTTGACATTGACAACTGGGAGGTGCTCGAACGGGAGATCAAGATGGCTCTTCAACCACGAGTCCTGTCGGGAAGTGACGTTCCCCGCGTCGGCCTCGTGGTTGACTGCATGGAATCCTTCTCCAACCCGCATAATCTCGCCAAGACGCGGGAGCTAGTGCTCCGTTTCAAGTCCACGGCGCCCGTCTTCTTCGTCTGTGATGACCCGTACGAGAAAGGGTTTCTTAAGTCGTTCGTCAAGCCGAGTGCGAAGAAGCGCATCCAGCACGTCAGAATAAACCCGCCGTCTTCGCACCTTGTCAGGCAGTTTGTGTCCGCGTGCTTCGAGCACGGTGTTCACCACAAGCACATGAAACGAGGACCCTCGAGCAGACGTCCCTTTGTCATCGACTCGGCCGCGTCGTCTGCAAACGGGAGTTTCCTCGCGGCCGCCGCCACCGTAGCGCAGAGTGGTCTGTTTTCCCAGGAGACCTCGGGGGAATGCAGCAAGGAGTCACTCGGCAGGGATGACACTCGTACGGAGCGAAACGTTGTTCGTGGGCTCGTGATGGGAACCCTTCCCGACTCGCTTTCGTTCGCATCCACTGACTAGGCCACTCGCGTCGTCGCGATGCTGCAAAGCAACGTCTACAAGATCCTCGAGCGCAGTCCTGGCATCGTGGCCGATCCGCGCACAGATCGTCGCCAGAGGAAGCAAAGCCAGGTGGCCCAGGCCTTCGCAGACATGGATTTATTCGATCCGATGTCCGCCGTCGTAAATGGGAGATGCCCCGTCCCTGCAAGCGGAGCGCTCCTCGAAAGCATGTGTCGGGGCCTTGCTGCCACGACTCTGCATCCGTACCACAGGAAAGCCAGGGTCATCGTGAAACAGAATTGGAGCTTTCCCGAGTTCCCGTCTTTGCTGGGAAAGACGTCGAAGCGTAATGCTGTCTAGAGGATGCTTTCCGTCACACGCACGATCTGCGCCACTGACGTGCCCAAGAGCCAGCAGCTGCGGCAACTTGAGCATTTGGAACTGTCAAAAGCGCACAAGCGCTACATCAGGGCGCAACAGAAACAAGATGACGACGATGAAGAAGACGCATTCGAACAGTGGATGCAGGCAAAGCAACGCAACGGGTCCAGCAAGCATGGGGTTGCGCTTTGTCGTGCTTGGAATGAGCCGAACGTCTGTAGCTTATACAATGTCGCCAGAGTTTGGGACTTGAGACGACAACAGCTTGAGGCACAGCTGAAGGATACTCAGACAGAGCTCGGTGCAGCTCGGAAAAGGAGCAAACAGAAGCGACGCTTCGACGCCGAGCAAAAAGCAAGGGTCGATGGGGAATGTGGGCTCGGAGTCGTCTTTCTAGCCAATGCGAAAAAGTCTGCGCAGTCGACGTTTGGGCTTGCGGTCCGCTCCGATGCGATGGCGGTTCAGCAGCACGGCGATCTGTGCGAGTTCCTGGATAAAACGCTAGCAAAGGGACTTCAAGGCGGTGGCGGCGGTGGTCCTCCCACGAAACAATGTCGCATCGAGTACACCACCGCTGCTTGGGAAGGCATGGTTAGCCCCTCGGACGTCAAACCGTTTGACGCTCGCGACGCGCTGCAACAGCTCGAAGCTGATGGAGCCGTTTTTGCACTGGATCTGTGACATGCGGATTGCGGCAGCGCGGTGAGCGGTGCCAGGCCGCTTCGAGCGAACGGGCTTCGCGGTCGGACGAAAAGGTCTTGGACCAGGCGACGCTCCACGGCCGACCGCGGCGAGTGCTTTTGGCTCCTCCTCGAATCCAGCCGTTGTGGGCGCGCAGGCGACGCGCTAAATTGGTGGTGATTCCGACGTACGTCGATTTCTTGTCGGCGGAAAGCAAGCAGTAGAGTAGTATCATAGAGTATTTGTTTGTGAACAGCGATTCATCTTTCAATTTTCAATGATTGAATGTGTAAGCCGCGCCGACGACGGGGCGACTGCCGACGGGGGGTGCGGCTTGAGGTTGGTCCCCCTTGCATCAGCCACTTTGCATCTGTTAACATCATGTCCGAGATGCGAGGGTTGCGCTTGGCGTTGAGATTGGCGCGGGTCACGAGACTCTCAAGTGTCTTCTTCTTGCCATAGGCCTTCTGGGCCCGAACGAGAGCGGCGTGACGCTTGGCAACCGTGAGTCCCTTGATTCCACTGTATCCGTGTTTAGACAAGTTTCCCTTCACCAGACGAATCCCTGCTCCGCCAGACAAAACACCATCGGCGCGGCTCACGACTCGATCAAACGGGTCTTCCATGCGTCTTTTGTTTTCTGACGGACCTGCCAAATTTTGCACCTTTGTCGTGCCGTGTCCAGACTTTTGCGCAGCACTGTTTCATTGCCTCATGGAAACAGCGTCGGCTGCCATCTCCCTGCATAAGGAATCGGGCTCGGGCCATCGCAACGTGTGGCGCGTGTCGTTTGGAACCAATTCGAGCAACGGGAATGCTACCGCGATTTACACGTGGGGAACGGAAGGGGGCAAGTTGCAATCCCGAACGATCGAGTATGCCCAGGGCAAACAGTCGCGTGACAAACATCAGCAGGCAGAGTTTGAGGCTCGATCCAAGGAGATAAAAAAGCTGCGAGAAGGTTACGTTTCGTCGTCGATTCGCTCGTTGCCGCCGTCGGACAAAGCATCGACCGCGGCTGCCCCGCCTCGTCCGATGCTTGCCTTTGAATTCAAGAAACGGCCCAAGAAGGCTCCCTCCATGGGCGAGACTGTTTCGGTGCAGCACAAGTTTGACGGCATGCGGTGCATGGCCGATCCCAACACGGGAACCCTGTGGTCGAGGACGGGGAGGCAGATCTTCGGACTCGCGCACATCGAGGCGGAAGTGCGCGGTCTGCGAAGTGCTTGCGAGAAGCACGGAGTTCGATACCTTGACGGGGAGATCTACTTGCACGGTTTATCGTTCCAGAAAATCGTGTCCCGCCTGCGATTCCGATCCAAGTCGTCGAGCCTGGACGCCAAGGCCGCGGCGGAGCTGCAGTACCACTGCTTCGATTGCATTGCGACAGACACTGAGGCTCCGTTCGATTGGAGGCAATCTTCACTGGCGGACATTGTGTCTCCTGCAGCGCGACGCTCGTCGATCGTCTTGGCCGACACATGGGATGTAGACGTCACAGATCTCGACGAGTGCCTGGCTTCGTCAGTCGCCGAGGGCTACGAGGGAATCATAGTGAGGACCAATGCGAGCAGTGCGCCGTATGAGGTCGGGAAGCGGTCCGCCTTTCTGCTCAAGCTCAAGCAGTTTATGGATGAAGAGTTTGAGTGCTGCGACTTCCAGGCTGAACGGGGCAGCGTGGAGGCGGGTGCTCCGACACTCGGTGCACTGGTGCTGCGTTTGGGCGACGGCACGAAGCGGACCTTTCAAGCGAGACCCGCGATGACGCGGGAGCGGCGGCAGGAGATCTGGGACGCGCGTTCCAGCTTTGTCGGGCGCACCGTGACGGTTAAGTTCCAGGAAAAGACGGACGAGGGGGTCCCTCGCTTTCCCACCGCCGTCGGCTTCCGCGCGGACGAATGAACTTTGCATCATGAGTGAAAAGGCAGTCGGTTGAGGCTAATTTCTTTCTGATACCAACAGTCCTTTACCAGCATTGAATCAATTCCATGCGCTGCCTGGCTGCAGAATTGCAGGGGGGACAGGCGGTTGTCCCGAATGCCGTCCGTTGCATAGTCTGCTGCGATAAGGTTGAGCTTCCTCATGAAGGCAATCGCGTATTCGGAGCAGACCCTGTGCTTGCCTCGATAATCATATCCAAACAGCCCCGCAAGCAGACCGAGCGTTGGCCGAAACACAATTTTACCAACAGACGACCAAGTGAGAAAGTCGGGAGGGTACGGCTTCTCGGAGCGCAGCTCGTGCACTGCATGTAGCATTTGTTCGTGCGAGATCTAATGCGGCCCTTGCCTTTGCCGAATGCACGTCCTGGCCTCTCGTGCATCCATGTAATACGCTAGTGGCGTGATGCGAACGTCACCGATGCGTTCACGGCATATAAAGGCTTCCTCCGCGCGGAGGCGCACCGTGCCCCCACATCGTGGCATTAGCTCCACGACGCATGGCCCGTATTCTTTATGGATCCACACGACTCCGACGTGCGAGGGATACCGCTGCCACCACACCAGCTCGTGGTTTCGGATTAGCACGAGGTCTCCGTTTCGAAGCACGGGTACATCTCCTTCAAGGATTTGTGAAAAGTTGGCGCCGATGCAGAGCTGCTGCACGTACATGGCAAACAAAACTGCGACTCCCGCCATGACGAGGGCAACCGCGTTGGAAATCATGCTTGCATGCACGCGACAAAACGGAGAAAGTAAGTTTGTTTTAAAAGATCAAAAAGTGCAGCGCATGGAATCGTCCTATGCGCCGCTCATTCCTGACAAAGTGGACACGCTCTGGCGGAAATTGTCACGGTCGAGCGGGGCGCACGATTCCCGAGGGTTGGTACGCTACCCGTTTTTCTCGCAGTGCAAGATGATCTACGAGCGTCTCCGCGACGATCCTTCCCTGCAAATAATCGAGGACGGTGCGCGGGTGTACTACGACACGAGGTTGCTTCCGACCGCGGCGATCGCGTTGAACGCGGTCACACGCACCGCTGCCTGTGCTTCCCCGAACGACTTGTTCCTGCAGCTGGTTTCGGGCAAGAAGCTTCGCGGCCCGCTCCCCCTCGAGGAGCTGCACAAGTTCGGACTCATGTCGCGCTTGGAGCGTATGGCGTGCAAGGGACGCGTCATCGCCGTGTGGGGACATCTCTTCGCGCACGGCGGCTTCCCTCACGACTCTCGAAATCCGTTCGTCATGCACAAGTCACCTTCTGTGGTGCTCTTCTTGCATGCAGTGCAGCCGAATTTGGAACACCCGTTGCTGGAAGGAGGCACGATGACCGTATTCGCTCCGTGCACACTAAGCGAAGCAGATGTTCGAGCGGTGGCAAAGTGCGACGCGATCCCACTGAACCCGCATCGGACAGCGTGGTTTCTGTCGGGGCGCTACAAGTCTACGATGGCGCGCACTGTCGGACTGGTCCTGGAAGCCGCCAAGGCGGAAGCAAAGCGCTTAGACACGCGCTTCTGGCTCAAACTCCCACCGCTCGGGGCGTCTGTGTGGACCTATCTCCCATTCGGAAGTGTTATTCCACACGGAACCTGCGTCAATCTATTTCGCGAGGCGGTTGAGCAAGCGCTGCTGTCCGTCGACTCGAAGGGTGCCCCCGTGAGCATGTTCTTGGTGGCGGTGGAGTTACCCGACTTCACCTCGACTGAGGCGTACACCCCGAGTCTCGAGTTTCAAGCCAAGCTGTCAGTGCCCGTGGTGGCAGGGCGGTGTCGGGCCCGCGACCTGCTCAAGATCGCACCCAAGGAAGACGCCAAGGAGATTGGCAGCAAGACCGATGCCTTTGACTACTGCGTGGTGGTCAGTGGCAACGGGGTGGCCGTGCCTGGCAACGGCCGCCATTACTTTTCGTTGGACAGTATGGTTGGAAACAACACGTCCCTGCGCCGCGACGGCTGCTGGATCTACAACAAACAACTCGTCAACGTTGCTAACTATGTGCCGATTGACTCGATCAAATCTGAAGAGCCCTGAAGAAGGCGCCTCTGGCTCCGTCCGAGCCTCCCATGATGATGTCCTGCCCGCGCTTCGGTGCGATCCACGACTCGGCGGACGGTGGCGCCGCAGTCGTGATCCCAATCAGGATGAGGCCAATGCTCCAGTTCAGCGCCGCCCGCTGTCCTGCCTGCACGACCAGCTTGTCTCCCGAAGGGCCGTTTCCAAGGATTCCTTGCGGGATCACCACCGCGACGCAGAGGAGAATAGCAAACATAATCACGCGGATCCCCCTCTGCTGCAAGAACTTGTCTGTAGAATTAAACAGGAGAATGCCCGTCGCGAAGGCGGCCTAGATGATGGATTGTGCTTCGGCTCTCCTGCTTTGATCCGTCGTAGTCTTGTCGTCGCACGAGCTGCGCGTCCCTTGCAAATTAAGAAAGCCCAGCAAGAGTGGAACAGCGAATCCAACGGTGGCGGTCGGCACGGACTTGAGCTTATGGTATCCAACGAGGTAGTCGAATACAACGGGCCACAGCAAAGACCCCGCCGTCAGAACGGCATTGGCCCTCGCGCGGTCTATCAGAAAGCCTGTGTCATTGTCGCCCCCCCTGAGCCCTTGCTACTCGCCATCATAAAGGACCAGACCCGCGGACGCGAGCAGTGCCATGTTGAGAGCCGTTCCAGCCATGGTCGCGAAAGACCCTTTGTTTAAAGCACAAACATGAGCATGACCATCGCCCTCGCCACGGGGGTTTTTGCTATTCTGATCGTGTGGTCCTACATGCAGCAGCAGTAGAGCGTAAGAGCCAGGTTCGCGATCCGCGCTGCGGTTGACGCATGTGCCAAGGCCCTCGCGCGCACGCTGGTCTCACAAAAAACAGATGGCCTTGCCAGCCTGCAGCTTGAGCTTCCGTCGAAATCAATCGGACGCGTTTCGCTGGTTTCCGCGGATGGACGAGTGGTGAATGGCTTTCCTTATCCCGATAAGTACAAGGACCGTGTCCAGGCACGGCTGGGAGCTGGCGGCGGAGCCATTGACGCCAAGGAGGACTTTTATGCATGGGTCGAGATGCTTCCGACGGATGCTTCTGCGGCAGCCGTTGTCGTGTCGGCGGCCTCAAAAATGACATAAGCATTTAGAGAACAAAGAGCATGGCATCCAAGAAACTGGGAAATATCGGACTGTCGGAAGAAGAGAAGCGACGGGTTCGTCGGGGCACTCTGGATGCCAAGGATGACTTGGGACAAGCGGGACTTCGAAGGCTCGCCTACAGGGCAGGCGTTCTGTACCAGACCCCCGACACGACGGCCGAGCTGCGAAGGTTGGCCGACGAATTTGTCAGCAATGTGCTGAAGAGCGCGGTCGTGTACATGGAGCACGACAAGCGCAACACTTTGATGGCCGAGGATGTGATCCAGGCCCTCAAGTTGAAGGGGCGCCCTGTGTATGGGCTGTCTTGAGCGAGCGAACCTTCGAAACGTTCGGTGACTGAGTTGTGCTGCAAACATTGTCGGCTGTGCCAACCATTTCTTCTTGTCTTCTGAAAATCATTTATTTCTCCCTTGTTTGTGTGAGCGGTCAGCCATGTCTCTTGTGGAAACGTCCGCCGAAGCCATTCTTTCCAAGGCTGCCTCCCTCGACGGGTTGACCGACGGCGTTGAAGCAGGTGTGGCCGATCGGGCGCGCCATGCAGCAGTCTCGTTTTGCAGATGGGTGGCTGCCTCGATCATTACCAAGTTTGAGGCAACCTACGAGATGCCCGAGTCGGTCGAGGAACAGAAGGACATGATCACAGCCGAATACATCACGACGTTCATGCGCATGAACTACCTCCCAGTCCTGCAGGATGTAGCAACCGACGTACGTGGCTCGATCCGAGGGGCTGTCCACCAAATCTTGGAAATTTCAGGCGATGGCAACTGCCAGTTTACCGCGCTCCGCACGGGCCAGCTTGTGACGGAAGCCTTTGCCCTGGCACGAGAGCAACTGCGCAGTCACGAGCGATTGAAAGAGGTTCCCGAAGGGCTGCGGAAGCTGGACGGCCACGATGAAGACGTGGTCATGGGAGGGCTGGACCTTCGCACGCAGACGGTCGAGTGGCTCAGTGACTTTGACGCGATTGCACCGAACGGGTTACCGCGTGGCGTGACAATCGACCTCATGAATGCCCAAACGGGAGCCGTGGATGAAGGCATGAACCCCGAGGCCGCTGAACGGGCACTGCTGAGCGGATGCTCGGACCCCATCCAAACCAAGAGGCGGCTCGAGTATCTCCTCAAGATGTCGCGCTCTTCGGTCTGGGGCGACGACGTGACGATCATCGGAGCGTCTGCGTGCATGGACTCGTGCGTCGCCGTGTACCAGCAGCAAAGAGAGTTGCACGACCCCAACCCCGTGGGCCTCTCCGCCGAAGCAGAACGGCTTCCGCAGCAGCCCAAGGTGCGGGCCGTTTCGGTGTACCACGACGCGAAGCGCAGACCCGACTCGACAATCCGCTGCATTTGGCAGGGGCGCATCGTGGGAGGAACCGAGCTTGCGCACTACGAATCGATCGTCCCGTCCTACATCTTCTGGTTGATCTCCAGCGTGCTCGGTCCCGAGGCCATTCAGTCCGCGCGGCCGTTACTGTGATTCAGTCGCAGTCTTCCTCCTCCTCTTCTTCGTCGGGATCATAGTCCGAGTCTTCCTGCGAATCGTACTCGTCGAGGCACAGGGCGAGAATGGTGTCGACGTTTCCAGCTGGTGGCGCAACTTCTTCGCCAAGGCTACACCCACTGAGGGGCGGGCTGTCGGGGGGAAAGCTTTCGCCGAGTGTTTCCAGATCATCATGACTAAAAGATTCGAAACATGTTTGATGCGTGTCATCGCAGAATCGCGTGCGAAGCAAAACCACATCTCCGTACACACGAGACATGCACCCTCCTGGCAGTGGTCCGACGTTGCGATGCTCCGAAGAACCCGTCCGCTGCGCGCTCCGCCTCGCAAGAGCCACGATGTTGCCTTCATCCCACGATCCAACAAACGTTCCCATTCCGCCCAGCACATCATCCACACAGTCATCGTTCGACGAATCGAGTGAAAGCGTCTCAGTTTCACCGCTTGCCCGTACCACAACCACGCTAAATTCTGGCATCGTTTTGTCGGGGGGCGATCGTCGAATCGTTCGTCGAGTTTGATTTTGTCAGTGATTCGGTGGGACAATTTTTGAGACCTCCGTTTGGGGAGGGGGGTGGGAGTGCGTCCCCTTTTTGAAACGAGACACTTCCAGACAGTCGGTGGAAGCCATGACACAAACGATGGAAAATGTAGAGACGGTCGCAGACGCGAAGAAAGCCGCGATTAAATCGACGACTCTGTCTCGGCGACGCGTCAAGGACCTCGACCGCGAGTTGCGAAAACGAAAAGACAAGGGAGAGAACGTCGAGTACCAGGAGTGGGTCTACGAAGAGCCCGATCGGCTGATCCCCGCCAAAGAGGCACGCGAGATTTTCGTCGCCCTCCGCAAGGACTTTGCCGAACTGGTCCGCGATTCGATCGAGCGCTTCCGCATTTCAAAAGCCAAGATCGCACAGCCACGTGCGGATGCTCGCGTGTACCGCATGGAACGAGAGGCGAGCACCAAGGCCAAGGCGGGGCGTGCCTTTGTCCCCGTGACGCCCGAGCTCAAGAAGATTATGTTTGAAGAGGAGCTCGACGCCATCATCGCCGAAGAGATGAAGATTCGGGTTTCAGCGATTCGGCGAGATCTCATTGCTGCATCGGCCAGGTACGCCGAGGTGAGCAAGAGCAACATGTTCAAGCAGACGTTTGACCAGTTCACCAGCCTGTCGATGAAAGTCGCCGAGTACGAAAAGTTCCTCGTCTATTGTGCCATGCGAGAGCTTGTGGACGACGGTGTCTGGACGGCGGCGCAGTCGGACGAGGTTATCAAGTACATCGCGTCCAAGCGAGCCACCATCCGCGAGGTGCAGACTCTGCTTCGAAGCACGACGACGGCGTCGTCGCGAACAGAGCAGACCCAAGCTCTGATCAAGTTTTTGCGGGAGCATTACAGCGAAGCGGACGCGTCGAAGGGAGAGTCGGCGTTGGAACAGCCAAAAGGCGTCGCCATGATGCAGCCCGCGAAGGCAAAAGGGAGGAAGAGGAAGGGCGGATTCCGAAAACGAAAATAAGTATACCGTTCCGAGAACAAAACCCAGACAAGCAAAATGGAGACTAAGCGAACTTCGACCAGTCGCAAAGTATCCACGGATCGAAGCGGCTTGCAGAAAATCCAAAAATTCCAGAAGAGCACCGAGCTGCTTCTGCGCAAGACCCCGTTCGCGCGTCTGGTCCGCGACGTTTTGCACAGGCAAATGCCCGACGCTCGGATGTCGGCGACGAGCGCGGAAATCATGCAAGAGGCAACCGAGGCCTACCTCGTCGGACTGCTGGAGGACGCCAACTTGCTAGCCATCCACGGTAATCGCAAAACTGTGAGCCCCAAGGACATTGTACTGGCGCATATGTTGAGGGATGATTGATTGATTGAATCAATTGACCATTTCGTTTATTCTTCGTGCGTCAACTCGCTTTCCAACTCAAACTCTAGCTCCGCGCTCGCCCTGGTGCGGCCGCTTTCAGTGGCTGCTTCGGCGGCTTCTACATCTTCCGCCATTTCCTCATCGTCGACAAACTTCACGTTCGCCACCCATAGGCCGCGGCGCATCGTCCCATACCTGTCGGGGTGCTGCTTCGACGGCTCGAACAAAAAAACCCCCGACTCCATCGCCGTTTGCGCGTAGAGCTTTTCGAACGATTGCAAACTGACGCGCACATGCTTGAGATCCTCAGCCGACATGTTTTCCTGGGTCCACTGCTTCCACTCATCGAGGAATTGCTTTATGGGAATTCCGCACGGGACGTGGATCGTGTTGCTCTTGTTCGAGTCGCCCTCTGTGATCTTGCCGATGGCGACCTGCACCCCGTCGGGCAGCATGCTATTGTCGAGCCTGGCGTTTTGAATCACTTCTCGGGTGGCGATCCTGCAGCGCTGGTTGACCCTGTTCACGACAGTCCTCGCTTCCCTGATGACTGTGATTGAAGCCGCACCCATCAGGAACTTGCGCAGCGGATCGGTCTGGGAACCGACGATCGCTCGCATGCAATGGAAGTACTCGGGAAGGACGCGATCGAAGACCTTCGTGACGAAGTTACCGTTAGCATCCCTCCGTGGCATGCTGCGGATGTCGAGGTCGAACTGCTTGCTCTTGCCCCATAGATCGTTACTACCGTGCACTCGCACGTTCAGCATGTACATGCGAGCTGTCTTGTACAGAAATAGCGGCATCTCGCGGTCGATCTTCTTCTTGAGGTGCGGGTCCTTCATCGCCTTGGTCACAGCTCGGAAAAAGCCGATCATGATAATGCGCCTCGTCAGGGACCCGTGGTTGTTGGTCCACTTGGGTAGAAAGTTGCCTCCAAGTATGCCTGGGCTTTTCCAGTGCACGCGGGCCCAGTCCTGGTGGAAGCCTCGCACCGCAATCCGCTCGCCCGAAATCATCTGCTGCAGCTGCTCCTGCGAGATCCGCATGTCCTTGGACATCTCGGCGCAAGACCAAATCGTGCATCCCGCGATGCTCGCCACGGCGAACTTGTCACCAACCCCTGACAGACTGCCAATGTCCTCTTCCTCGTAGAAGTCGTTGATCACGTCGATCATCGTGCTCTTTCCCGTTCCCGCGATCCCGATGAAGGCCAAGATGACCTGCCAGTTGTCAAGGGTTCCAATTGAATGCTGCATTCGCCCGATGAGCGTGTAGATCCAACCGAGAACCTCTTCCACCTTGTTTCCCATGATGTGATCCCTGATTTCGGCCGTCTATTTGGGGTCGTCCGCACAATCGAATTCCCTGGCCGTGTCGGCTATGTCCTTCTCGTCTTCTGCCTCGAATTGAATATGTTCCGATCGTTGCAGTTGGTCCATGAAGACGCGGTCAACGCTGGGAGTCTAAATGGTCGTGGGGTCTGCGACGTCCAACACGCCCTCGTCAAAGTCCACGTCGAAGAACTTGGCTGCCACAATGGAAGCGGGGATATGCGGAGAATTGTGGGGATAAAATCGCACTCCCTCGAATGCTTCCTCTTCCAATGGGTACTCGACTCCAATCGAGTCAGCGATCTTGATCTTGCGCGCCTGCAAAATCGACAAGTCTGCAACCGTCTGCAGCTTCTTCGGATTCGTATGATTGCGAACATTGTACTCGACGATGCGGCGATCAATCTCTCCCCCGTGCTTCTCGTTGTAGTCCTCCACTGCCTTCTGCCACAGCCGCTTCTTGTACGGAATGTAAGAGCCTTCAATCTCGGTCGACGTGACGATGCAGGCCTCCAGATCATCCGCGGACGGCTGCCTCCCCAAGGCACGGGCGTGCGATTCGACGTTCGCACGATTCACCGCCGTCTGCTCATCCGCCATCTTAAGCACCTGCTCCTTGCGGCGCTGGACGTCGTCGTGGTTGCACACACATAGCATGCCGTTGCGAAACGAAAACCAGTAGCGATTCCGCTCAAGCACGGGCAGCTGGCAGTCGATCGCGTTTTTGATCCAGTGGGACGCCTAGCTAAGGTTGTTCACAGCAATTTTCCACATGTCGTAGTCCTGCGTGCGGTCGATCTGCATGAAGCAGAAGTCCTTGAAGTCTATGGGCTTGTGCTTCCCGTTTGAAACACTCTCCTCCTACTTCCAAGCCCTGGTTGGTATCTTTCTTCCGCGCGAGTCGCGCGTGTAAACCTGCCTGTACAATGAACCGTTGAGGCGTGCCAAGCCAAGCTCTCCAAGCCGCGCGTACAGAAAGTGAATCAGTCGGATATGGTCGTCTGTATCGTGTGCAAGCACGTCGGGGGGCAAGAGCCGCATCAGGTCGCTGTCCTTGTCCTCTCCCATGCCGTCGTACGAGGGGTCTTGTGCCTGGATCACGGTCAACTGCGCCTCCACAAGCTAGAGGGCGGCGCGCATGCGTCGCTGCGAATCGAGCAGTTTCTTCATTAGGTCAGCCTTGGTCTGCATCGATCCCGAAGGCTTTATCACGTGCATGGCGCTCAGGATGTCATGATCCTTCGTTCCGTCGAGGTACGACTCCAGTCGCAAAATGACGGCCGCCCAGCTGATCGACGCATGGCGAACCTGCTGCAGCGTCGGCTCGACGGAATCCATGGGGGCAGCCATGGACAGAAGTTCGCGGCATTGCTCGGTTTGCTGCGATGCATCTCGAGCGGCGTCCCTCGACATTGCAGTTAGACCGTGAATGTACTCGATCAGCATGCACAAGTTAATCGTCGCGTCGCGCTGGTGCATGAATTGTACGGGCTCGTTGTACTGGGCGTACTTGAAGCACCGCTTCAGGATTGTTTCGAGCGAAACCCCATCGCGGGCCGAGAGGGATCGGGTTACCAGTGCCGCTCCGCGACTGCTGCGGCTGTTGCTGGTGTATTCTTCATCACTTGCGACACTCGCATTGGATGGACTTTGGGATTCCATGTGGATGGATGCAAGAAGTATGCAACTGTCAAACTATTGAGGAATTGGATCCGTTAAGTGTCAATGTTTACGATCGTTCTGAAAATGGCTTCTTTGCCCCTTTCCCGTTGTATTTGCAGATGTATTTCGCACGCAGCATCTCAGCGCAAATGTTTGTGTCCCCTTGCATCACCGTGGCTACATACCGCCCGTTGTACTTGTCATTCCCGAGATCGGTCAGCGAACATTCCTTGTTCAGAATCAACTGCTCAAGTCGCAACTTCGCTTTGAGCGCTGCAATCTTTTCCAATTGCGACTTGGACCGAATCTCAGGAGCGTCGATTCCCTTGAAGCGTATCCTTACCTCGGTGGCACAGTCATCCATGGAAACTCGAAACGTCGCAGTGTCTCCGTCGTACACGCTGACGCAGACGGCGGCGATCTGCCCAAGCTGGTTCTTCCGAGCACGACGGTTCAGCATCCTGTAATCACCAAACGTATCAACAACGTCGAGGCGGGCATCCTCATCGTCTCCACTCGTGCACGGGCAGCAGATCCCCCCCATCGCGTTTGTGCTTATTCGATTTCTTCCACTCCGTCGAAAGCATGGATGCTATTGAACCCAACCACCTCGTATTCTTCTTCTTCTTCTTCGTCTTCTTCCTGAAGCGGCCCTCGAACGTCGCTCCACGCCACTTTAAACCCAAGTCGCTTGATCGAGTCCATGCAGTCGCGATGAAATTCCGACGCTACTTTTCTGCAAACATTTACAGCCCGCAGGCACGCGATTGCCACATCGATGCTTTGCTCCCCTGTTTTGCATTTCTGGCCCGATTGCTTCTTTATGATGTCACCAAGATTGATCGTTTCTTCCTTGTACAGCGCAATTTTATGGCTGTCGTGCCGATTCAAAGTGCAAAGCATCGCATCTTTCGAAAATAGCACCATCGTGCGAACACTGCCTTCCTCGACAGAGTCCTCAAAAAGGCAACGAGAGTGCAAGGCTTGGTGCACACCATTCCACAGTAGAGGTTCCGCTTGCGACAGCTCGGCCAAAGGCGAGTCGCCGCGGATGACCAGAGCATCTTGTGGCATGATAACCGTATCACGAAATATGTGAATCGACTCCATTCCGTTTGTTGAGGAGAAAAGCGATGAAATTGAGCGGTGGTCAACCCAGGACCGAATGCACATGACGCAGAGTGCGGGTCTAGGTCCGCAGACGTCCAAGGTTTTCCAGGATTGTATTTGCGGTGTCTTTCGTTTTCATGCAGCCTTCGAACGTCCGTGCGAGCTCGGCTTCGTGATGTTGTGCCCGCTTCCCGAGGCGCAGGATGAGATTCCGCTTGGAAGTGATTCCGTGCACGGCTCCGCATGGCTAGAGCTTTTCTTCCATGCGATGAAAGACAGACGTCCACCCGTCCAAAACGGCGTCGGACGAGTACCTCTTTTGCAAAAGAGGAAGCTTGGATCGCAGCGCCTGGGCGATTTCGAGCGGGCTCCAGCTCGACACGGTGTCGAGGGCGTCGGCAAGGCCGTCTCGATTGGGCTGCTGCCACCCGCTCACAAAGTCATTCCTCGAGATCCACTGTGAGGGCCTCGCGCTAATGCCAAAGCGAGTCAGCTCGGGCATCGCGGTGGTGCGATTGGTGATGACGGGGCAGCCGCACAGCTGTGCCTCAATGATAGGCACCCCGAATCCCTCGGCGCAGGTTCCGACCATCGTGACATCGGCAGCGTGATACATGTCAACCATTTCTTTTTCGGACAGCCTGCCATACTTCGCCGCAGGAGTTATCTTGAACCTGGGACCCTGCACTGCAATGTTGGGGTCGTACACCTTCGTCTTCCCATTGTCTCCTGCGATGTCGATGAATTTGTTGCGATGTGGCATCTCTCCGTGCATCTCCATGATGCGGGCAAGGTCCATCTCGCCGTCTGCCATCGAGTGCACGTGAAGAAACGTCGGTCGCAGGTCAGACTCCAACCCGAGGGATTCGCGGTTGTCTCTGCGCTGCGCGAACTTGCAAAACGCCGACAGCTGCGCATCGAACGCCTTCCTGTTAGACCCTTCCGTGTTGGCGGCCACAATCAGCACGACGAAAGCGTCTCTCGGCCATCCGAGCGCGTCGCGCAAATCATTACGCTTGTCGCAGAAGCTTTGGGGTGGCATAGCTTTGGTCAGTGCAGTCCGTCCCTCCAGAGGGCGGAACAAATCGAGTCCTCGGCCGTGAGGGACGTACTCGAAGAGCTTTTGATTTGGTCCGCACCGCTCGGGTCCAAAATAATTTCGTAGGAAGCTCCTGCCGTAGTGGCTCATGGCGACGATCCCGTCGAACGAGTTCAGGCTGCGCAGCGTCTTGTGCTCAAGCGGCATGAAGTGACATGGCATCCACACGAGGGAGGGGCAGATCAGAGGGCCAGGTTCGAACAAGAAGATGTCTTGGAACGCGACAAAGACATCGGCCTGTGTAACGCGGAGGATTCGATTCAGCACTCCATTTTCGACGGTCACGGGCCACTAATTGTACGGATTAGCCATGACCCAGGTGTTCTCGGAAAAAAGCTCCTTGTCGGACGGAATCATGTTCTTGGACATGGTTGGCATTGAGCGAATGAACAGGGGCATGGGAATCATCTTGAACGCATTTTCGGGTCCCATCATGGCGGTCCATGCGAGGCTGACGACTTCGTGGCCCATGTGGCGCAACGCCCGTGCGATGAGGGTGGTTTGAGCGCCATAACCCGTGGGCTGCCCGATGGAGTTTCCCGAGCTGATCAGGACTTTCATTCGATTTGGATAAGAAGCGCTTTGATTGTTATTATGTTTTGCACGCGCGCACTCAACTTCATGTGGTTGCATCAACTCTCTTTCAATTTCAATTCCGTCGATTCTGACGTGGTGATGTTTTCGAGAATGTCTCGCAGCTCCGACCCGAGGACTGGTTTTACCATGTACTTGCAGAATCCAATGTCGTAGCATCGCTTCTTTTGCGAGCCACTTTCCATGGTCGACTCGGCGCCCGTAATGGCAACAATGGGAAGCGAAGGGTTTTCCTGCAACAAGCTAGCCGCCGCCGTAAATCCGTCCATTATGGGCATCTGCAAATCCATCAGCACCATGTGCACTCGGTCCTTGTGCAGTTCGTAGTTCTCCACACAGTCTTTGCCATTCGTCGACGACACGGCGTCGAATCCTGCACCCTTCACGATGCGACACAGCTGCTGGTTCGCAATCAGGTTGTCTTCTGCGACCAAAACAACTGGCAGTCGTTTTTGGTCCGAAGTTGCGGGGCTCGGAAGGGTTGAGACGACGACGGTATCGGACAGATCGTCACGGTCGGGCATGCGAGGCGAGAGGGTATGAAGCGAGTTTTGGCTTCCCGCCGAGCTCGACTTGTTGCCCGCGCTACTCACCAGCTTGGACCCGTATCGGTCAAAGATTCGGAGAAGGGGCAGATGCAGAGGCTGCAAAGCCACGGCGTCTGTTCCTTCCACATGTCGCGGTATCGAAACGCGGGCTTTGGTCCCTTTTCCAACGGTTGTGTTCAGGTCTATCACTCCCCCTAGCTGCTGCAGACGCCGCTGTATCACCATCATGCCAACCCCCCACCCACTATTCTTCGGGTCCGCATCGCCCCCATGGTGCCACCGCGACTGCAGACGCTCCACAATTGCGTCCGACATCCCCGTACCACTGTCATCGACAACGATCGCCAAAGAAGAGGAAGACATCGAGTTGCAGTCTAATGTGACATCGACAGTGCTTTTGGGCGGAGAATGTTTGATGGCGTTGGTAAGAAGGTTTACGACAATGTGCTGCACGCAGCGGAACGGACCGTTTAGCCGCACCGACGACTCGATCAGTGGCTTGGCCATCGTGGTCACCGCAAACTTGATCTCGACTTGACGAGCGTGAGCGATGCCGTGCATAGCGTCGCATGCGCGTTTTATGACGTCGTGAAGGTTTCCCTCCATCGTGTCGGGATCTTCTTCCTGTTCTCCGCGCAAAAACTTGGCCGTGTTATTGAGCACGTCGACCGCCAGCGTGGATGCGGTCATGATGTGTTTGGAAATATCTGCCGCGCGACGGCGCAACTCTTTTAGTGAGATTCTCGGTTCGCCGCAAATTTCCTCGAGCTCGTCCGCCAGCCCCGCGATGCTCTGCATTGGGTTTCGCACCTCGTGCCCAACAAACATCCAAAAGTCCTGCGCAATGCCAAGGACACTGTCTTCGGTTGACCGACTCTTGTCACTGCTCGATTGGGAATTTCTTTCCTTCTAAATCATTGCCACTGCTTCAAGACCCGAAACCCCTTGCTTGTTGTGAACGTGCTCCGTCACTGTGTAGACGTCTGTCGCGGGCGGAGGCTTGGACGTGTTTGCAGAGCCTTCCCAGCCGACGCGAGGCATCGTCCGCAGCTGCTCGTCCATGTTCAAGGCGACGACGTGCTTCGGGTGCTTGGGGCCTTTGCTCGCCGTCATCAGGAGGACCTACACGCTGGCCCCGTTTTTGTGTCGCAGCTGTGCGTAAAACGGCTGTATCCCCAGAGGACGGAGCGCCTGCTGATGCGCGAGCATGGCAGGCGTGAATCTCCCCATCTGCACAAAGTCGGAAAATGGCTTTTGGGTCCATTCTCGCTGCGTGTACCCCAAGTGTCGTTGAATCGTGGGTGTCCAGGTCTGGTTTACGTTTTGAAAGCTCATGTTCCAATGCATGAGCAGGTCGCCGTCCACGAAAGACCAGTACAGCTGCACGATGGTATGGTCCTGCATTACGAAAAAGATGTCGCCGTTCAAGCAGTACGCGTGGTGTTGCACCACCCAAATTCCTTGCTTCGCCGTGAGAACCCGCGACGTCCCAATCCACATTGGCTTCTTGGGCGGTTTTGGCATCCGCTTCAGTTCGAGCAGCCGTTCGCACACGGTTCTGTTGTCGTGCATCATCTCAAAGTGACTTGAGATATCGGCGAGCATTTCAATGTCAGGGGCGAAGAGTTTCTTGGCAGCGCCATTCCATCCTGTCAGCAAGAGGCGGCCGTCGGGTTCAGGGATGACACGAAGCAACGGAAGCTTGTGGTCTGACGATGGTAAGATTGCGACTGAATGGGACTGTGGTGCCGACTGGCACGGCAGGCATTGTCCCATGCATTCACACGCGGTTTGTTTTCCAATCATGTGCTTAATTCCGCGGGAAAAGGTTGCGGTCCGTAACCCGCGCCTCCAAATCCAAACGAAGACGGCCGCTCCCGCAGGGTGTGGCCCTGCCAGGGGTGCGTGCCCCATGACATGGCGCGGTCGAGAAATCGCTTTCCACCAAACACCACTGTCGCCAGCGTCGCCCCCACCAGAAACGTCTTTTCCCAAAAATCAAGCGAACGGAGCGTGTGCTCGTCTTTGGACGTGGAATCATCCTTCTTCGCAGTATCAGCCGCACGCTTCCGCGCCTTGCCCACGCTAAAGGTGGCAAGCAGAAGAGCGATCACCACCAGGAACTCGGCTTCGGTCATCTCAAACATTATGAGAAACCATGCGTACACCACCACCGTGTTCCCAAGGATGACGCTCGGCCGCGTGTCGTCTTGGCTCCACACGATTGTGAGCGCGAGAAGCGCCATGGCCACAAGGTGCTTAGCCCATATCTTGTGGTTGAGCTGAAACTGAATTGACTTTGGCAGAAGCTCGCCGACGTAGGCCGCCGAGATTACCACAACAAACAGAAGAACGTAATCAGGAATGGATCCGATACCGCCAGAAGGTACAGAGTCGCCCATTGTTTTTTTCTGTCCTTTGGCGTCTTGCATCAGAGCTTGCAGCGGGCCGAACCCTGACATGTTTGTTTTGTTGTGTTTGCGTACCACTCTTTGGATCGTGTGCATCGCCACACTTGCTTCTAGAACGGGACCATACCAATCCTTCAACTGTTTTGGCATGGTGCTTGCCTCCATCGCATGCTGTGTTGCTGCGGCCCAGTTCTCAGACGGTTCCACCGAGGGGTCTGTCATGGCTGCATTCGCCATTAGTCGCCTGGCGGCGGCCCCCGACGTGGCATCGGCAATCGCAGCGACGGTCGAGCTTGCGATGCTCGAGTCCATTTCGACTCAAATGGCAAACGACATGGTCAGGCCTCTGATCCATTACGGTACGAGTAGCCTGGGACTCCTCTCTGTGGTTGCGATCGTCCCTGGGATGAACATCCTCCCATGGAACATGCGAATCTCGATCCTTCCGTGCATCATCACGACGGCATGGCTCGGCCAGCTTCTCGTGGCGGCAGAACTCATCGAAAGCCAAATCGCGCGGCCCTGCACGCTCGTTCTAGTGTTGTTTCCCGTTCTTTTAGGCTGTCGCTTAGGTCTGTTGCGCGCCGCGACTCGTGAGATTCAGATGACGTACTGGTTCAGATGAACCACGAAGTTGCCACCGCCCAAACTGTTTAGAGCAATGGTGGCATCGTCTTGCAGGCGCTCTGTGAAGGTCGCGACTTCGACGGGGACCTTGCCGTCTGAGCCCGCAAGAACGCGGTAATCGAAGCGCTCGTTGTGGCGCGATACGTTTCTTGCAAAGAGCGGAAGCACCTCAGTCGAGCTTGTGCGCAAAAGGTGGCCGACACGGACCCACGGACCGACGGCGTAGCGGGGCCGCTTCAGGATGCGGTCCTCGGGGCTTCCGAAAGGGAAACCAGTGCCTAGAATACGGTCCGCCAGCATGCCTGGCGCATAACGACCGCCCGCTCCGTACTGTCCATGGTCGAACGATCCCAAATCGCCGCGGTATCCTCCCGTGCCATGCAGAAGATGTCGAGGCCATCGCGGCTCGTCGTACGGCTCGGGGTTGGGCAGTCGCTCTGGGGGATCGGGTGTTGAAGGAGGGGGAGAGAACTTGGTTTGCACCACTTTGACACGAGGCGGTTCTTGCTTTGGCATGTAGATTTGGATGGGAATGGGAATCGGAATGGCAGGGGGCGGCGGCTGTGCGATCTCGTCGGGCGCGGGACCTGGGGGCCCCGCCTTGGACGCGTGCACCACCACAACAAGGATGGCAACAACGATTAAACCTCCGAACACATAGTATCCAGGATGAAGAGATTCGGAAATGAGCTGCTCTGCCTTGAAGCCAGCAAACGTTGGGCTCGCGATTACAGAAGACATAAAAACGGCCTTTGTTTACATGTGTGATAATGAGTCTTTTGATTTCATGGAGGGTTCTCACTCGTAGTCCATTAAACAACCATGCTAACCACCCTTCTTTGCACCGTTCTCACGATCCTCATCGTTTGCCCCGTGCTGGTGTTTGTAGCAACGGACGGCAACGTCTTCGCGGCCATGTTTACTGCGATTTTGCTCGGAGGGGCGGTTCTCTACAGCATCCCGTGCATGTGGTGGTCCCTCTTCCGCAAACAAGCCCGAATGGCATTCATCCGCAAACAAACGCCCGAAAAAGTTAACGATGGCGACATGGCTTTCCCCCCCACGCACAACAACATCACACAGGTGAAGGCGCCGCCTCGGCGCTCTTGGGCTCCTTCGTCGCGACGGGGACAACAGGATTCGCACGTGATTCCGACGCCGAATCAAGAGGCGCAGCAGGAGCGGGAACCAGAAACGGATCCATGATCGACTTCCAGTCCGTGAACGGTCCGAGGAATGCCGTCTCGCCGTGCGTGCTGCACCCAGGGAGGACCGTCGCCACGCGCATTTCATTGAGCACACGAAGAGCCAAGAACATGTGGTAGTCGCTGGGATGGGTGCCGTCGACAAAGTCAGCCATGTCGGCAGCCACTGCTCGGAGCGTGCTGACCCGTGCGGCAAAGGTCATGGTCGTACTGTTTGTGACGCGATAGTGCGAGAGTCGCCCAAGAAAGACGGCCGAATCCAACTCGGCTCCGTTATCCTCGACGAGATCTGTCTTGGGCAAGGGCCTGACGATGCCGTCGGCGGTCACAGTCCGCATGTACTTGTCGGGATGGTCGTAGCCTGTCGCGAATTGCACAAACTAAAGACCTCCAAAGATTCGTTCCAAGCTTTTCCGATTCGTTTCATGCACATAATCGTCCTCGAGCATGTAAACAATTGCACTGGGCTTGCACGCCTGGCATGCAATTTGCAGGGCCAGGCGAAACGACGCAGCACCGTTGCCCAGCGGGGTTCGTATTGATCCGACTGCCGCTTCTTCCAGAGCTGACGATGTCAGTTCTGCCTCGACCAAAGACCAAAGTTCGGCAGTGCAATTGTCCGCGATGACCTGGAAAAAGAGGTTCTTTCCCTTATTTGCATCGGAAAATTCTTCCGCAACGTTCAGAGCGTTCTTGAAGCATGCCTCCTTCGTGATGTAGGAAGGCTTGGTCTTTGGGTAACCTCCTGAAGAAATGCGGTACAGAATTACAACATCGGCAGAAGCGAATTTCTCCTTGAGCTGCACCTGCTGCACCTGCTGCACCTGCTGCACCTGCTTTGGTGGCGAGACGGCCTCGGGCTTGAAGGTTGAGGCTGATTCCATTTGTGTCAACAGCATTAGATAACACGCAAAGTCATGTGGAGGCGATTCGGCTGCGACGTAACACACAAACAAAGCATGGAAACGACTTGTGTTTCGTCGTCGGCTGCAAAGGGTGCAGTGACTGTTGCCGATTCGATCGTGCGTATCCATGCATATCGATCGCCAAAAAGCGCGATCAATCCATACAAGCGAGGCGAATCGAAAAAGTCTGTCGGCTCGGGCTTTTTTCTGCCCCCTCGTTCTGGCGAGCCGTTCGCCGTCGTCACCTGTGCGCACGTGGTGCAAGAGGCGCATCGCGTGACACTAATTTTGCCAACCGTGTCGAGCGAGGAGGTGACGGCGACTGTCGCCATGATCGTGCCAAAATACGATCTTGCTGTCGTGGTAAGCGACCTCAAGGAACTCGACAGTAAGTCCAAAGCGGCGATTCGCGGCGTTCGTCTGGGTGAC
>Ga0307980_1000020_pt1 | contig 88221 bp, 67 predicted proteins | sample OrgLakmetage1060_FD_201817 | JGI IMG/M metagenome (GOLD analysis project Ga0307980, IMG submission 201817) | Saline water microbial communities from Organic Lake, Antarctica - #1060 | ecosystem: Environmental > Aquatic > Non-marine Saline and Alkaline > Saline | place: Antarctica: Organic Lake... | reverse complement strand
AAAACGAAAGCAGATATAGAGATTGAAAAGGCTAATGCTGAGATTGCTAAAGCTGATGCTGAATATGCTAAAGCAATGGCTAAAATTAAGGAGGCTGAATTAGCGGCAGAGAAAAAATCTGAACAAAGTTTTATTGAATATATTATTAGTTTATTTAGTTAATAAATTTATTGATCTATAAATAATACGATAGATAATAACTAATTAAATAAATTTAAAAATCTGTTAATTATAGATTGAATAAAACTTTTTTCAGATTTTTTCTTTATTGCTAATTCAGTAGCTTTAGCTTTGGCAGCTTTAGCTTTAGCCTTAGCAACTTTAATTTTAGCTTTTGATACAGCCAATTTAGCCTTAGCGTCATCTGCAGCCAATTTAGGCTTAGTGTCATCTGCAGCCTTGGCGGCAGCATCATCTGCAGCCTTGGCGGCAGCATCATCTGCAGCCTTGGCGGCAGCATCATCTGCAGCCAATTTATCCTTAGTGTCATCTGCAGCCAATTTAGCCTTAGCGTCATCTGCAGCCTTGGCGGCAGCATCAGCTTTAGCCTTGGCGGCAGCATCAGCTTTAGCCTTGGCGGCGACATCAGCTTTAGCCTTGGCGGCAGCATCAGCTTTAGCCTTGGCGGCAGCATCAGCTGCAGCTTTTACTTTAGCTGCCTCAGCTTCATCATCTCTTTTTTGTTCTAATGTTTCCTTCACTTGCTCAGGTCCTGGTGATAAATTACAACTCTGTTTACAAGAAACATTAATATTCATTCCAGACCCACCACATTTATTACTACAACATTGGATAGTTTGTTTACTATTATCTTTTTTTGCAAATGTACCTTTTGATATTATATTTGGATCAATATAATATTTACTACTTTTATATTTTTGTTCTGAACGATATTCTTTACATTCTTTCTGTCTATGTTTATAATTAGATAATGTTACAAATTTACAATGTACTTGACCATATCTACCAAATCCTACATCATGGCCGGGATAATAATTTAAATGATGTATTTCGTCATCGTTAATATGTGAATCATCATATTTTGATATAGCTATTGCATCAACTCTATATCTAGTACATAGATGTTGTCTATCATGTCGTTTATTTTTAGAACCATGAGCAGTGATAATGATTCCAGGAGTTGTATCATTGAATATCTTTGCTCTGGTTTCATTGAAGAATCTAGTAACACTAATTGCATTATTACATTCTTTTCTTGATACCATAACTTTTGCATACATTTTATTACTGCTAGGAATAATATCATTAAGTTTTTTGACATTTCTATTATATTTATCGACATTTAAATTACGCATTTCATAATCTTCCAATCTAGCTAGACCTGATATACATGTCATCTCAGTTCTACTATAAAATCCTTCTTTTCCCAGTAAACTCATTTCATCCTCTCCATTCTTACGAAGTTTACTTTTAGTCAATAATTTTAATGTATCTTTTGATAGACTACATTGTAATTTTCTATTTACATTTTTAAATTCAGAATCTCTTTTGTTTATAATGCTACAGTATATATTAGCAAGTTTTGTTTTATTATTTCCATTATACATTTTAAATGTTTGTGATAATCTACTAAATTATTAAACATTTTCGCATAATTATTTCTTAATATATGTTCTGGAATATTTTTATCGTTCAATATTTTGTTAAGTACAGCTTCAATAATAGTTCCAGATGTTAAATTATTGGTATCGATTATTGAATAATGTTTATCATAAGAATTTTTTGCACTATTTTTTATCCTAGTCATTATTTTATCTGCTGTTTTTTTAATGTCATCAGTCATTTATATAATACAGTTTATAAATGTATTTTGAACTAATTTTTCTTATATTAGATTTAATTTTTATTTAATCATTTCAATATTTAGAGTTAAACTTATAAAAATATTTCTATCTTATTTTCTCTAATAGTGTGATTTATATAATATGATTTATATTATATAAATGAGTGATAGTAATAAATGTGAAAAAATGAATCAGAAAATAGACGAAGATGGTGACATAAAAAATAACATAAATAATGCTGCGGAATCTAGAACCAGTGGTGTTTTCATCAATAGTGTAAATGAATCTAGTTGTATAAGAGAATATATTAAGCTTTGTGAGTCATTAAATGAAAATAATGATAGAGCACAATTAGCTAAATGTTTAAGAGATATGAAACCAACGTCATATTATAATCAAGATAATACAGTTGTTGTAAGAGATACACACGTAATAAAAACCACTATTGAAGGAAAAAAATTAGACTGTTCGAACATGTCTAATGAATGTAAAACGTTTAGATCATTTGTTCAATTGAACGTTATAACAGGATGTCCTTTGAAAAATATTAGACAAAAAAATAAAGTAACTGCAGAAAGTAAGTGTCTAATTGATAATAATATTAAAGAGGAAGAAAATAAAAAGGAAGAAACTAATGAAAATAATTTAAATGATGAGGAAGAGGAGGAAGAGGAGGAAGAGGAGGAAGAGAGTGAAGAGAGTGAAGAGAGTGAAGAGAGTGAAGAGAGTGAGAGTGAAGAGAGTGAGAGTAAAGAGGAAAGTGAGGAGGAAAGTGAGGAGGAGGAAGAAGAAAAAACTCAGGCAGAACTAATCGCAGATTTTATAAATAATAATTTGGGATTAATTTGCATTGCTATCGTTGTATTAATTTTCGTATTTAAAAAAAAATAGTTTACCAATTAAATATTTCTCTCAAAATATCCTTCATTCCTCTCAATAATAGTATTGACAATGTTATTATCAAACAAGATTTCTTTGTAAGATGTAACTTTATTCAAACATTTTGATATGGTTACATCAGATATAGAGAAAAATGCAGCTACATCTTTTTTATTAATATCTAATTTATTTTTATTTACAAGTAATAAAATACATGCAGCAGCAATTGATGGAGGTTCGTGATTAGATATAATACCCAATTTGAAAATATTATTAATTATATCCTTAACTTTATCTTTGTTTTTATCATCAAGATTTATTTTAGGCGCTACCCTATCAATGAAATCAACAGCCTGCGATCCATTAATTTTATTCATTGTAAAATCTACATCAATAATATCATTAAAATTTTTACATCCCTTATTTACATGTTTAATATCAAGATTATACATGTCTGCAATTTCTTTAGGACTTCTAATCTCGTTTTGTATCTTACATGCATAATATAAACATGCTGCAAAAATAGATTTCCTATTATCACATCTAATGATAATGCTCTTCCCAATACGAGGTCCTTTACTATGTTTAGCAGTCGAGATATTTTTATAGAATATCTTTGCTCTTTCAGCAGCTTTATTTGATATCCCATTCTTTTTAGAGATCTTATTAAATTCTTCACATATTTCCATCAAGGTTTTTTCATCATAAGGAGTTTTCCCTTGATTCTGTGTTCGAGTTATTTTTATATGTCTACCTTTTGAATTAATATTTGTCCTTAATGACGATATAGGATAAAAATGATTATTAGGATTTCCATACCTTGAATTTTCAGAGTATTCATTTTCATTTGATATAAAATCAGGAAATTCATTTAAAAATTCGCTCATAACAACCCCACATTCATTACATATAAGATAATTTCTGGAATTATTCAAAATAAGAGTATTACTTTTATTACATGCTGAACATTTTTCTATTTGTTTAATTTTTGCATCTAGAGCAGTTTTTTGTTTTACTACATTTGTGTCTGATTTTACTTTGTTAATAGCAACACTTTCCTCCACATCATTAACAGCACTTTCATCTACATCATCAATAGCACTTTCCTCCACATCATTAACAGCACTTTCATCTACATCATCAATAGCACTTTCCTCCACATCATCAACACTTTCATCTGCGTCTTTAGCATCACTTTCATCTGCGTCTTTAGCATCACTTTCATCTGCGTCTTTAGCAGCACTTTCCTCTACATCATCATCTGCGTCTTTAGCAGCACTTTGTTTTCTCACATCATATATCTTTAAATTTTCATCAATATTTATCTTTGTTTTCATATTCGCCCTTGATGTTGTTTCCATGTTTGAGTTCTTCTCTAATGGATAATGATTGTTTAGTGAATCATTATCTATAATATTCATTAGTTCCATTTGATCTTTCAGTGACAGTTTTTCTGACATTATTCTTTAAATTTAAATTTATTCTATTCTTTAAACTATTTTATTCAATTTTATTATATAAAATTGAACGATTTTTATTGTATACTATTTATATATATGGAAGATCCTAGTAAAGGAAGTCGTAATACAGTCATATCTTTATACACATTAAATATTTTATTAACATGTGTTGGATATATATCTGGTGTATTTGCCTTTTTTGTAACAAATATTGTTTTCATGATATTCTTACAAACAATACTTTCAATATTAGGATTAGGTCTTTCAAGTAATGGTACTAGTGATATTGCTACTAGACCTGAGACTAAACCTAAAAATGTTGCTGATTCGGATTAATATTAAAATAATTTTTTTAATAAATTGATGTATGATTTTTAAAAAGTAAAATCATTAAATTTATTAAGAATAATCCTTAAATATTAGGAAAGCATTTATCTACAAAACAAATGCATATAAATGATAAAAATAAATATAATTAAATTTTCTATTACATGTTATATAGATTATGGACACTGAAGATACAATTGTTTATACCATTATATTTATTTTAATCCTTATTCTTGTTAGTGCAATTTTTATTAACTGTACAAATAAACGAGTTTTTAACGACAATAAAGAGTTTTTCAGAACAATGTTGATTTCTAATGATAAGAAAAATACCACCCAAAAGGTTACAGATTCTAATCTTATCCTTATTGATAATGATAAGGATAATGATGATGATAGTGTTATTGAGGAGGAAGTTGAGGAGGAAGTCGTATCAGAACTTGATAGTGATGAAAAGGTTGTTAATGCAATTAGAAAAAAGTCAACTATAAGAGAGATCCCTAAGAAGAAAAAACAAACTGTTAAAATTATTAGAGAAAATGTTGGGATAGAAGAACCTCTTAATGTTGTAAATATTAGGAAAAAAGAACAAAAAGGTTTTAAAGCTGAAAAATTCTTACCTAAAGAAATCAATTCTGAATGGTTCAAGCATGACTTTGAAAGACCTGAAGTTGAGATTGTAGATAATAAACTTATAGCTACTGATAAATATATTCATGGTACTGATACTGTAGGACAAAGTTTAAGAAATCCTACATATGATATTAGAGGTACTGTTGCCAATCCCAAAGGTAATGTTGGTCCATGGAACATCTCCACCATAGACGTAGATGATAACATTAAATCTTGGTGTTAAACCTTTGTTTTCAAATCTTTGTATTAAACCTTTGTTTTCAAATCTTTGTATTAAACCTTTGTTTTCAAATCTTTGTATTAAACCTTTGTTTTCAAATCTTTGTGTTAAACCTTTATTTTCAAATCTTTGTGTTAAACCTTTGTTTTCAAATCTTTGTTTTCAAATCTTTGTTTTCAAATCTTTGTTTTCAAATCTTTGTTTTCAAGTCTTTGTTTTCAAATCTTTGTGTTAAACCTTTGTTTTCAAATCTTTGTTTTCAAATCTTTGTTTTCAAATCTTTGTTTTCAAATCTTAAATCTACATATTAGATATATAATAATGTCTGATGTTACACTGAATAAAGAAGTTTTTATCAATGACATTAAACGGTATTTACAGATTGACGATGTTTTAACAGAAAGGAAAAAAGTTATAAAAGAATTAACAGAAGAAAAAAAAGTGTTAGAAGAAAGAATATTATCAGAACTTGAAAACACCAATCAAGATTTTATTATTATTATGAATAATAAACTTAAAAAAAACAATAAAAAAAGTAAGGATCCACTAAAAGAAGATATGATTCGTGATACTCTTGCAAGAGTGTTAGACGACAAAACAAAAGCAAATGCTTTGACAGAACAAATAATGAATAATAGAATAGTTAAAGAGAAATCATCTTTAACGAGGCTGAAGAATAAAAACGATTAAAGTTTAAATGATTATTTTGGTATAATTATAATTTAATCATGATGATATAAATTGTCATGATTAAATTATAAATTAATAAATTAATAAATTAATAAATTAATAAATTACTTATTTAGTTGTTTATTTGTCCGTACAAATGCTGGGCATGATATTGACAGATTTTAGTTCCTTGAACAATAAACTCGTTGAATATGGTACAACAACTGCAGTTATCCTTGTACAGTTATTGCAGGGATAACATGCGTAGTAATTTTTATCTACTGCTTTTGATGCAGGTTGTCCGCAGTCTTCACATACATAGAGTTTATAAATGTCTGATGTTTCCATCAATCTTTCTTTCAAGAATTGACCAACACCATGAGCTATCATTGCATCTTTTTCCATTTCGCCAATTTTTAATCCACCATCTCTAGATCTACCTTCTAATGGTTGTCTGGTTAAAGCTTGTTTAGGACCCTTAGATCTAGCATGTATTTTATCATCAACCATATGTTTTAATCTGATTCCATAATTTGGACACATAAATATCTTTACGTCCATTTTCTTTCCTGTAATCCCACAATACATAGTCTCATTACCATGTCTATCATAACCCGCTTTTTCCAGTAAATCACATACACTGTTAACGTCACAGTCATTAAATGGTGTTCCATCTACATGATGACAATTGATAGCCCCTTCTTTTGCAGATATACACTCTATAAACTGTCCAATAGGCATGCGCGATGGCATACCATGTGGATTAAGTATGGCATCGGGAACAATCCCGGACTCTGTAAAGGGCATATCTCTCTGTGGATATATCATACCAACAGTTGCTTTTTGTGAATGTAAAGAAGAAAATTTATCTCCAATAATAGGTTTTCTTTCAATTCTCAGTTTCATATCCATCATTTCTGCCTCAGCATTCATCATCTTTGTATTGACTTTATCTACAACAGCTGTTATATTACCCTTATAAATTTCAGAATTATCTTTAAACGTTTTATTATCATTACCTATAGGTTTAATAGGAGAAATCTTAGATATAATTACATCTTCATTGTTAACTATAGATTCTTTATCCATGTATCCAAATTCATTTATTTTACTATAATTTCCATGTTTCATTCCTGTAACTTTGCTGGGATCTGGTCTGGTAAAAATATCATCCTTGGAGGTCACAGGACTCCTTGTAATCTCAGAATGATATTTTTTATATGTTTCGCCTCTGAATAACCCTCTATCAACTGCAGCTTTATTTAATATAATAGAATCTTCTTGATTATAACCATTATATGATGCAATTGCGATAATGATATTTTCTCCACATGGTAGATCAATAGTATTATTATATTTCATTCCATCTGTCATAACTATTGGAATTTGCGGATGATATAACAATTGTGATATATCAATTCTATTGTGATAAGAGGTTAAATACAAACTGAACGCTTGTTTCTGCTGGGAAAATTGTAGGATATTTCTCCCAGAGTAATTATGATTAGAAAATGGTGTATTACACGCAATTGTTCCCAACATCAACCATGGATGTAGCTCACAATGAGTATACAATACATATTTACTTGATGCTGAATTTTTAATATTTTGTTTTAATACCTCTTCTTTCTCAGCCACCAATAGAAAGTTTAATGATTCAATATCTTCGTACTCTATCAAATCATTATATTTCAGTGTTAGTTCTTTCCAAGCTTTCTTTTTATCCGGTAATTTATAAAGTGAAATAATATCATTTCTAACTTTATCTGTCACATTTGTCACTTGAGTATCTCTATTGACTGCAAGCAATGGTCTAATTAATCTTCCTCCTTCGTAGAACATTCTAATTTCTTTATATTCAAAATCAAAGTATATGGTTGTCATTTTATCTATAATATTTTTTCTTCTATGATCTCTCAGTGTAATGTAAAATTTAAATCCATAATCTATATTACAAACTCTTGTAAAGTTACCATTGATAAAAACCTTAATGTAATTATTCATGTTCAGAGGATGAGCATTAAACGGATGCATTAATGAGTTACTATTATCCTGTTCAAATTTCTTCATAATATTTTCTATAATTTCATACTGGGAAATATTCTGACTCGTTATAGTGGATGACATTGATAAACTTTTGACAATACCAATCTTTCCTCCTTCAGGTGTTTCTACACAATTAGATGAAATTATATTGTTTGCAATAAAGTTATGGTTAGAACTTTTTGTAGTAAAATCATAGACATATTGATCCTCTATTTTTTCAATTGCAACAACTTTGGAAATCACAAATGGACTATCTCTTATACAGCGTTCATCATAAAAGTAATCAATATTGTCAAAATATAATTTATTAATATTATCATTATGATATTTATTACTACTATTACTGCCGTGAGTGCCGTCACTAGTATCACTAGCATTATCATTACTAATACTAATTCCACTATTATTCAGTTTATAATAAAGATATTTATAAAATTGAATTGATTGAGAATATATATTATAGTTTTTATATTGATAACTAAGGACAATCTTGTTGGAAATATTAACAATATTATTGACATTATTCACAATATAATTATCTGAATCTAATAAAAAACCAAGATCTTTTACCCTCTTTCTCACAATAATACAACTAATTTTTTTAGTATATCCGTTAATATTATAACCATTACTCGGAATACTGATATATCCAGACAAAAAATTCTTAAATTTAGTATTATTTAATTTAGTTATAAATGTAATATAATCTGTAGAATAAAGTAATCTATAAAATTTAGCACTAACGCCAAGATAATACATATCTTTTTCCTCTCTTATATTGAAATCTTTCCTCGTAAGATTTTTCTTTTGAAAAAATTCATTATTAATAATATCGTATATAATTTCATCTAATGCTTCCTTATACTTGGATTGAATTGGATGACATCTATGAGCATAAAATAATCCAAGTATTTTCATCCTAACCTCTCTTTTATTGATACTATTAGATCTTTCCTTCGATATTGGTGTATGAAGAGTCACAAGATATTCATTCTTATTAATTTTAATATCTGAAATTTGAGTATAATTGTATTTTTTAGTCTCACTATCATATACCAGTAATTTATGATCTCCTGTACCTTCAATGTAGTTATCATTATCAGTTGAAACTTTATACACATCATTCGATTTTCTTCTAAATTTATTGTATATTTCACTTTTTACAAATTTAAAACTGTTTGAAATCGTAACTACATTGTTAACTTTATTATAAACAAATTCAATAGATGATGAATGATCATATTGTCTAACCATTATCTTCGTACTGGCTGTCAAACAACATAGCAGATGAATTTGGTTATAATTAACTTGACGAATAGATGTCACCTTTGCAGTTGATTCATCCATACTTGGTGAAAGAATTCGTCTCACATAAGATAAACTTTGATTCCAGCTTAATCTCTGCAGAGGTTGAGCAACCCCTTTTTTTGTTTTATTGATTCCCCAAGTACCGTTAGATAATGCTGTCTTTATTCCCTGTTCAATCACAGTTGGTTTTATTTTATCAATAATATCACTATTATGAATAAATTTTCTTTTGTAATGTTTCCCTAATTCATTCATCATCTTTTTCCAGTTTTGTCTGAATAGATAGCCCAACAACACACCTGGTGTTTCAATTCTCTTATTATCTAATGAATCCCTATCATCAGGTAGTTTTCTTTTCAACATAACTAGAAGAAGATTTCTTGTCATAAAACTTAGAAAAACAATCTTTTTACCCATATCATCCTCTAAATGAGGAAATAAATCGTGTTTCAATACTTTTTCGAGATTTAACATTCGTTGAAATCCAATTGTATCTTTTGCACCTTGATAAATTCTTTTCTTTTTGACTTTATTAACGAGAAAATCCAGAGCTTCTTTCCTTGTCTTTATAACTTCATTTGTATCATTAAAACAATTGTATATAGATGGTCTTAATAAATTCATCATTTGATCATCATTTTCATCATTAGTAATTCTGTTAATTATATCTTTCTCGGACTCTATACCTAAAGCTCTAAATAATACAAATAATGGAATATCTATTAATTGAGCACTTACATTTATAACCAAAGAATTATCTTTTTTATTTTTAACAGTAATAGATTGAAGATTATCACTCCATTCATTTATTCTGGAATTAATTTGTGATAAATAAACAATACCATCTGGATATGTTGCATCTTTCTTGCTGAATACAAGTGGTTTATTATCCGCCATTCTTTCAATAGACATGACAATCTTTTCTTGTCCGTTAACAATAAAATATCCTCCTGGATCATATTTACATTCATAGTGAAGATCATTATGGATTATTGTTGAACAGTATTTAGACTTAACCATTATAGGAATACTGGCTATAGTAACATTTTTAACAGCTGCTACAACCTGAGTTGTCTTTGTACCTGTTTTAATATCATGAATATCTGTAATTTGAGCTACATCAGCTGTCATTGAAGTAAAATAATTAAGATTATTATTTCTTGCATCAAGAGGAAATTTATATGAATTATCATTATCGTTAACAGGTGCTTTAATATTAATGTTATCACACTTGAAGCCATACATATAAATTTTATTATCTTCAATATATTCATAAAAATAACTTGTATCTTTTAAAAAGTAGGGAACGATTTCTTCCACAAATTGATGATAATGATCAAATAAATGAGTAAATAAAACATTGGGTTGTTGAAAGTAAAGATCAATTAATTCTTTATTGCTATTATTCATTATGTAATATAATATACTCAGTTTATCCTTTTAAATAATTCGTTTATCAATTTTTTTAATATTATTGATATTATATATGGATAGAATTAGACGATCAAGTGATACTACATACGCTCCTAACACCCCAAATACTCTTGCAACTAAAAATTATACAAATAGAAATATTTCTGAAAAACTTGAAAGTATTATAAATCATAAATATAAAGTCTTAGACCATGGATTTATATATGTTATTGACTATATGGGAAATGATAAATCCATTATAGATGCAGCAAAAGCATCATATCATAATGAAATAAAACATAATTCAACAGATAAAGAATTTATTGATTATCTATTGAGTCATGGATATACAATTCCGTTTGAAATGTGTGATATTAAATTACATATTAAATTACCAATATTTATTGCTGTAGAGTGGCAGAAATATTCTGGTGAGACAGGCGGGGGCGGCGGGGGCGGCGGGGGAGGATGGAGCCGCGATATGGTATTTAATGAGTTTTCATCAGATAACAAGGAATTTTATCTTCCAAATAAAGAGATTATATCAACATATCATTTAAAAGATAAAATTCTTCAAAAAGAATCTGGGGGTGAAGCCAAAGGCAGGGAGGTCAGGGAAGGCGGCTCCAAAGAAGCAAAATTAATATATGAAATATTAGATCAAAATTATACAACTGCTCATGATGACTATTTAACCATAATGAATGCAGAAAATGATAATGATCGTAAAGGAACATCTAATAATTTTGCGAGGATATGTTTACCTTCAAGCTGTTATACAGAATTTTATTGGAAAATTAATCTGCATAAATTATTAGATTTTATTAAATTAAAAGATTTAGAAGATTCTCTGTATGAGATGAAAGAGTATATAAAAATCCTTTCTGAAATTGTTCAATTATGGATCCCTCAAACTTGGAAATATATTTTAGATTATAAATCTGAATATATAACACTTACACAAAAGCAGTTAAGTATGTTGAAGATAAAAGAAAAAGCAAATGAAAGTTTAACTCAAAAAGAATTGGATACGTTGAAAAATATCGTTATTAACTCTTAATAATATTATTTATTCTCATTAATTTATTATTATAGTTTTCTGCATAATAATATTCTTGGCTTTCTATACAATTAAGGTCATCTCTAGAGTGGTAAGGATAAGAATATAAATCTAGATCTAAAAATTCTGATGAATTAGTTTTAATATCATAATTGATATAATTATATATACCATTTATCCTATAACTTTTATTAAATATGATGTTATAAAACAATCTCAAAGGGATATTATCTGTAATATAAATCATTCCTGTATCTAAGATATTATCAACTGATCTATTCTTTTCAATATAAAAATCATTATCATCTTCTTCGACCATGTATTTTATTTTAATTTTAATAATATCATCAATAATATTTTCATTCATTAAAAAACATATTATAGGTATAGAAGAGGAATATTTACAGATTTCATCTGAATAATTTATTTCGTTGATTTCAAACCTTACAATTATTGGTAGAATTGAATTTTCTTGGGTAATGTAATAATAATCACTATATGAATAAATATATTCAACTTTAGTAAATAATGATAGTATGATTATCAAAAATATGTTTATTATCTTAATAATTGGTTGTATTAAGATTATAAATATATTTTTAGATAAATAATTTTCATCTAATACAAGAATTATTTTATCATTTATTACTGTGTGTAATATTTTCCCATTACTGAATAATAGTATATATTTATACAAAAAATTTAATATATATATTATCTTATATATCATTACTATATTTGATAAAGAGGTATTATTTTAATTGTATATAATGTCTGAAGAATTTGTAAATAGATGGTCTGTCCTTTATCACAATGCTGATAAAGGTTGGAACGAAAGTGCGTATAACAAAGTTTATACCATTAAAAATGCTCGTGATTTTTGGAATCTGTTTAATAATTGGTCAAGTTTTCATAATAATAGATTTTTTATTATGAAAAATGATATTATCCCATTATGGGAAAACAAAGAAAATAAAAATGGAGGTTCGTGGTCATATGAAGTAAATAAAGAAAATGTCAAAGATCTCTGGCAGGATTTAAGCATGTATCTTGTATGTGAAGAGTTATTAAAGTATCCAAATGAAGTTAATGGGATTTCATTATATCTGAAGAAAAATAATAAATACATTATAAAGATATGGAACAATAATTCATCTAACAATAAGCTAAAAATGATCAATGAGAATGTTCTACAGAAGTGGGGTCTAGATATTATTTACATGATAAACAATTCATAGATAATTTAATTTTTATTGTTTGATTGAGCAAGTGCAAGCTTTATCGTTCCTAATGACAATATAGGATATGATATAATTAACGGATAATCGTTCTTAATGTATATAGTAACGTTATTTGACAAACTCGTACATTTTGTAAATATAAGGAGTAATTTAAGATCAAAAAGACCTTGAACAATTTTTTCAGCATTATTTTCTTTTTCTGCTATTGTAACGCCGCCATTAATTTCAAACTCCACTTGACCAATATCACCTTTACCAGATAACATTAATTTGTTTGACGATACTTTTATATCAAGTTTTTCTGAGATTGAATTCATATCTTTACAATGCTTCATAAATTCTTGTGAAGACATTGTAATAGCATATGGAAAATCTTTATCGGATATATTTTCTGATATACTGGGATCTATATCCATCAAATTAATTTTAAATATTTTTTTCTCTTTTTTTTCCTGGGATTCAAATATAACTACTAATTTATTTCTATTATTATTGTATACCAACCATGTCATTTTGTCAAAAGCAGAACTACATTTCATACATTTAGATAGATTTGATATATTAATTCCCAATGATAATGAATCTGAATTATGGTTGTTTTCAAAATAATTAAATTTATCAGAATCTAATTTCATATTGACTAAAATCTTACAAGTTTTATTAAATTCTCTAATGATAATTCCACCTTTCTTTCCGGTTACAAGATCATTCTTAACAAATATTATGTTAATATCTGATAATAGACAATTGATCGCATCGATAACTGTTTTGATAGGTTGAGTTTGGACAGTTTCTATCTTAATTAAATAATTTAAAGATTCTTCAGTGCTAGTATAATTGTTTGAATTCATAAATTATAGTGTAATTATATAAAATTTATATAAATATAGCTTTATAAAATTATCTCATAATATCTATATACGTATTAATGTCTATTAAAAATGAATATTCTCTGGTAAATCCTGCAAATTTATCTAAATCGTTTCCTAGAGTTAGGGCTTCATCTGAAGAAAAAGCTGCGATAAAGCTATATAGAGAACTATCAAAACGATTTTCTTCCTGTGTAGTCCATTTTCCATTTACAGTTATGAGTACATCTGGAGAATTTGGTCATTATACAGCTTCTGAAAGCAACAAAAAAGGTCAACAAGATACAATTGAGTATAAAATTACTAGGTGTGACGTAAAAAAAGATGTTGAAAATAAATTCAGGGAAAAATATAATAAAGTTAAAAAGGAATTTGATTTCGCGCAAGAGGGGGGCGCTAGGAAGGCCACTAGGAAGAAATCCGCGCCAAAAAGGAAAACATCCAAATCAAAGAAAGGTTCTAAGCCTAAAAAGAACACCAAGAAAAAATCATCCAGATCGTCGTCAAAGTCGTCGTCAAAGTCGTCGTCAAAGTCGTCATCAAAAGCATCATCTAAATTATCCAGATCCTCATCATCATCGTCATCATCATCAAATTCATCTTTCAACGAACCTAGAGCCCTTAAGAAGAGGAAAAATTATTATATGAGAAAAACAGCAGAGTATAATAATGAATTATTACATTATTTATGGTATTATCCTGATTTATACAAACTTCCTTTGTTTTATGCGCCGAGTTTTTTGGCAAATACTCTATTTGAGGTTGAAATTGTACCATCGTAATAGGATTATTTATAACAATTATAATCTTTCAATACTATAATATAATTAATTAATGTCAATATTAGAGAAACGACTTGTTAAAAAATATAGAAAATTATTTAAAATAGATAAAATATTTCCTTCATACAATAATGACATATTAAATACAAATGTAGCTTTAGAAAATAATCTTGACGTAGACAAAAATTTATTTGTTCATAATAGTATTCAAGGAAAGAATGTAACGGTTAAAGAAAGTTTCAATGATATATTTGGGATAACAGGAGTTATGAATGTAACTCTATCTTCTCATTTAATAGTTGATAATGATGTTACCTGTGTTAACACAGGAAATAATGCTAATAATGTTGATATTGGAACAGATTTAGATTCTACATTAATTAAAAGTAATGATATTGAGTTTGATACAATACAAACTAGTACATTAAAAGTAAATACAATAGAATGTAGTTCTATTGTTGGTGAAAGTATTATGATTGTAGCTGACAATATCAACATTGGAAAAGATACATCTGAAGTTAATGTTAATGGAATAAGAAATAATATATCTGTAACAAATATTAAGTTTACAGATAGATTACTTATTTTTAACAAAGATAATACTGATGATTCTACTAATGATGATAATGATCCATTTGGACTACGAATATATTCTGATCTAGGAAATTATGGATACATTACAAATCAAAGGGATAATAAATTTTTTTTTGTTAAATTCCCCAATATTGACGAAATCAATCATTTTTCTTTTTTTGATCAAGATGAAAATATGGTTATTGATGGAGATAAAATTATAGATAATGATTTACGTGTAAAAGGTACCATGACAATAGATCAAAATTGTGAGGTAGAAGATATAGAACTACGAGAAATTAATTTAAATGACGGGATTGAAAATATATCAATCAATGTAGATGAAAGTATTAATGGTGTTTTTGATGCCATGACAACGACATTTAATTCTCTTAATGTTTCAGTTACAAATGAATTAAATAATATAAATTATATAGCTCCAGATACTACAGTTACTATAGCTAATATAATTACAGAAACAGTTACTGTTGATACTAAATGTAGTATATTTACAACATTAGATTCATTAGGAAATATTAATACTGGATCATTGGTTGTAGGAGGAGACATTACAACAACAACGTTTCATTTGACAGGGGATGCAACTGTGAATGATAGTTTCTATACTGGAAATATAACCTGTAAAGATTTTCATGTTAAAAATAATACAATATGTGATAATTTAACATCATTATCATCATTATCTATATCAACTAACAGTATAATTAATAATGATTTACATGTATCTTCATCTACATCTATTGGTAATAATCTTCATTTTGTACCTGAGTCGACTTTATTCGTTAAAGGTTTCTTTATTAAAGAATTAGATCATTATGACAATAACCAGAAAGCACATGAAGCTGGCGTAGGTAACTGGGAACTATATCGTACAGCTGACATTGTTAAAATTAAACTAGATGTCGTTCCACCAGTATTTACAATCTTTGGGGATAATCCACTTACCATTAGTGGAGGTTTGACTGATTATATTGAACCTGGTGTTGATGCTCTAGATGCTGAACAAGGTTTAGTAGATGTAATTATAGCATCAATAGAAGATAGTAATGGAATTGAATATACAGCAGAAGATCTTGATGATGATATAGTTCTAGTTCCAAATACCAGAGATATGGCTGTTCCAACAAGCTTACCTCTAGTAAGCCCAGAAGATTATACTATTACATACATTACAACTGATATAATTGGTAATGAGATTAGCACTACTAGGACATTACTTCTACGAGCATAGATATTTTTCTTATTCAATCTTCGTTTCATTTATAAATAAAATGAAATTTAAATAACTTGATATTTCATTTTATTATATGGTATCATATAATAAAATGGATTTGGGAACAAAGAAAAATAAGAAAACAGGGGGAACCCCTTCTCGTTTATCGGGAACCCCTGATAAAACAGCAATTTTTATATTTCAACGATCTCTTAGATTACATGACAATATAGGCTTCTACCATGCAATTGAAGATTATAAAACAGTCATTCCTATCTTTATATTTACACCTGAACAAGTTTCAAATACAAATAAATTTAGATCTCTCAATGCTATCAAATTTATGAAAGCAGCATTATATAATTTAGATTTAGAATTAAAAAAATATAATGCTGAATTATATACGTTCTATGGTGATAATATTGATGTTCTTAATTGTATCTATAGTAAAATTGGTACAATTAACAGTATTGTATGTAATATGGATTATACATTATATGCAGAAAAAAGAGAATCTGACATAAGAAATTTTTGTAAAAATAAAAATATTAATTTTGAAATGTATGAAGATATGCTCCTACATCCTGTTGATACTATTAAGACCAAAAAGGATACAGTATATTACAAATACACTCCATTTTATATTACAGCAAAAGATATGAAAGTTCAGGATGTAAAAAGCTATACTGTTAAAAATTTAATATTATCTAAGAATGGTTTGATGTTGAAGGATATAAAAAGTTATATGAATCTTATGGACCCTAAGGACGGTAAGGACCCTAAGGACGGTAAGGACAGTAAGGACAGTAAGGATGATAAGGACCCTAAAGCCCCTAAGGCTGGCCCAAACATCAGCGATACTAGAAAAGATATTTTAGCATTATTAAACAACCTACCTAAAGATTATAACAACAATAGAAATATTTTATCTATTAATACATCAAAATTATCTGCATATATAAAGTTTGGTATTATTAGTATTCGGGAAGTTTATTTTGTATTCAAGGATACTAATAATACAGGTCTAATATCACAATTATTTTGGCGAGAATTTTATACAATAATATTTTACTTCAACAAGCAGCTATCAAAACGGCAGCCTTTAAACAAGTCATATGATCTAGGATGGAAGATGAATAAAGAGTATTATAATAAATGGACAACAGGGACAACAGGATTTCCTGTTGTGGATGCTGGTATGAGAGAATTAAATTATACAGGTTATATGCATAATAGAGCAAGATTGATAACAAGTAATTTTCTGGTAAAGCTATTAGAAATAGATTGGAGATATGGAGAACAATACTTTGCAACAAAATTAGTTGATTATGATCCAGCAGTTAATAATGGGAATTGGATGTGGGTAGCAGGAGTAGGTGTTGATACTAAACAATATTATAGGATCTTCAATCCTTGGTTACAGAGTAAAAATTATGATAAAGAATGTATATATATTAAAAAATGGATACCAGAATTAAAGGATATTGATAATAAAATTATACATGAATGGTTTAAAGTTACAGATATAGATAATGATACAAAATATCCGCTAGCAATGATAGATTATGTATCAAAAAGAAATGAAATAAAATTAAAATGGAAATAAATCAAAATGAAAATAATCTTATTTTTATTTGGACTAAATAATATATCAGAATTAATTATTACATATTAGAAAAATAAAATTATTTTTCTCGTCGTCCCTGTTGGAGAGATGAGCCTGTATTGCTACAGAGCTGCGTCGGATCAATCTCCAGAACAGGGCCCGCCTCACTCGCCGCCTGCGCCGCCTCACTCGTCGTGCTGCGCCGCCTCACTCGCCGCCTGCGCCGCCTCACTCGTCGTGCTGCGCCGCCTCACTCGCCGCCTGCGCCGCCTCACTCGTCGTGCTGCGCCGCCTCACTCGCCGCCTGCGCCGCCTCACTCGTCGTCTGCGCCGTGCTGCGCCGCCTCACTCGCCGTGCTCTCTCTCTGGCCTGGGAACTGATGAGCTTGTGACTGTACAAAGCATCAAGTTGTCCCCTTGAGAAGTGCCAGGAGAGCTGTTGCTGGTTTAGGCCGCGCCCATCGTCAGCTTCCTCTGCTCGTTCATGAACGAGTGCTGCACCCTGTGCAACGAGGCCTCGATCTCCCTGAGCTTGCGCTTCTCCATCTCGATGAACCGCTCTGTCTCCCTGAGGACGACCTTGAGCTCATCGATGGAGTCAATCAGCTCCTGGTTCTGCCCGATGACCTCCATAGCAGCACTGTGATCCTCGTGGGCCATCTCCATCGCGTCAATGGACTCCTTGTCCAGCTTCGCAAGCAGCTCTCCCATGCTGCTGTTCGCGAGAGCAGGATAGGTGAGGACAGCACTGGTGAACTCCTCCTCAGCGTCACCTGCCTTCGCAGAGAGCTCGTTTGCGACGTGGATGCTCACGTGAGCTGTGATCGTATGACCATCCATGATCTCGCAGTGACGCTCGTACTCCGCAGTGCAGCTCTTGATCTGGTCCTCGAGCTTGAGCTTTGTGGCCTTGACCTCCTTAAGCACCATCACCGCCTCGTCGTACTCTTCCTTCAGCTCGAGCTCACTGCAGTAGAGCTCGGTGCAACGAGCCTTGATGGCCTCCATTGCTGCTGGGTAGGCTGAGCCAGAGGTATGACCACGCTTGAGCCAAAATGGCTACGGTAATATTTGTTTAAACATTAGTATATAGATTCAAATATATTTCATTTTTTCTGATTATAAATTTAGAATATTTAAATTATTATCTTTGATTTTTGAGTTTTAAGGGTTATATATCAATGATCTTATTTTTAAATAAATATAATTATATATCAGAGTATAATGACTATATATTTAAAAAGATAAAATTATCTTTTCCTGGTTTCCTCCTCAAGAGATGAGCTTGTAACTGTACAAAGCATCAAATCGATCTTTGAGAGGGAGCGAAAACCTAGCCAGCTACTACGTCTATACCGCACTAGTAGAGAGCTTGGCCTTCTCCTCATCATAGGTCTGCTGTGCCTCAGACGCTGCTTTGGTGAGCTCACGTAGCTTGGCCTCTTCCTCCTCTATCAAGCTCATCGTCCCTGAGAGGTATGTCTTGATCATCTCGATGCATTCAGCATACTCCTTGTGCTGCCCCTCCATGTTCTCCATGATTTGGAGTCGCTCATCAGCCTTAGCCTTCGCAGCCGCTTCCTCCTTCTCCAGCTCTGCTAAGCTGGCCGCACTGGCAGCACCGGCTGAACCGGCAGCACCGGCTGAACCGGCCTCCTTAGCCGCCTTGAGCTTTGCAGATAACTTGTACGCTATTCCAGCGCTATCTCGTGCACCGAATGAACGTTCCATCATGTGATCATACTGGATGTTCGAGGCCTGCAGATAATCCTTCTGGTGTTCCATGAGCTTGGTCTTCGCCACCTTCAGCTCAGCAAGCAAGGTCTCCGAGTCTTCCTGCTTCTTCTTCGCCTCCATGGCAACGCGCTTCAGCGTGGTGCAGTTAGTAGGTTCCATCGCGCCGATATTAAGATCAAGGACTGAGAAGACCAAGATGATTTTCACACTTGAGGGAGTATTAGTCCCTACGATACCTATTTAATTTAAGTATAACATATAAATAAATTAAATATTTCATTTTTTTAGAAATCCACAATATTTTAATTACTACATTTGCTCTTTTTGAGCCTCTTTTAAAGCAGTATATTTTTCTTTTACCAATATTGAAGCCATATACTTAGTTTGTTCGAGAAGTATATTTTGTGTTAATAATGAATCTATGATCTTTTCTTGAGACTGTAAGCTTATTATCAAGTTATTATAATTTTCAAAAATATCTTTATTATTTTTAGTAACATAATCTAAAATCACTTTTGCTGTATTTAAAGCGTTGGATATTTTAGTAGCAGAAATATGAGCATTTTTAACATCTTCTATGAGATCTAATGGTAATGCAGTAATATGATATTTGTTAATATCATTTAATTCATCATCAAGACGTTTAGCTGCAGAATAAGCTAAATCTACTTTTTGATATAAATCATTGACATTATTTTTTCTATCTTTCAGTTCTATATCTGAAGATCTGAGATAAATTGTAGATTTATTGATAGATTTAATTATCCTCAATTTCTGCTGAATTTCAATAGCAATTTTATCATTAGAATAATCTAATTTTATTGTTGCTTTTTCTTCTTCAGCTTTAGCATCTTTCAAGTCTATAAAAGCAGAAATAATTTTTTTATTGTTATAAAGAACAATATAATCCATTTTTATCTATATAATTTGGATTAGATTACAGCAGCAAGGAGCGTAGCAGAAGATTTATGATGATATTTATTTTAATATACATAATCAAAAACTAACACATTTCATTTTTTATTATTAATATAGTTATGTATTATATTAATAATAAAAAATAAAATTATTTTTCGTGGTGGTTGGAGAGCTGGGCGACTAACGCCCGTCTAACCTCGGAACGACTGGAGCGTTTGTATCGGTACTGTACAACAGCGACACAGGGGCTCCAGCCCAGAAGGGCTCCAGCCCAGAAGGGCTCCAGCCCAGAAGGGCTCCAGCCCAGAAGGGCTCCAGCCCAGAAGGGGCTCCCAAGCTCTGCTCCAGCCCAAGCTGGTTAAGAAACCACTGTCATCCCCTCAGGCCTAGCGTCGAGTCCGCTGAGACTCCCGAAGGACCTTCGCAGCAGCCTCCTCCCTAGCGCGCAACTCCAAAGTAGCACGCTTGAGGCTGTCCTTGCTGCGCTTGTACCTCTGGTAGGCATGACGAACCCTACCATCCGCAGCGAACAAGTCCTGCTGAGCACGGCAAGCCAAAGCCTTGAGCTCCGTGGCCCTCGTGTCGAGCTCGACGTACTCGTCCTTCAAGCGGGGGAACTGCTTGCCATGGTCCTTGGCGATCTTCTTGGCCGCAGCAGCCCTGATCTCCGCATACTCGATGTTGTTGCCAAGCCCCTGGCAGGCGAACATCGTCTTCTTCTGCGCGCTCTTGTGCTGCTCGAGGATCTTCAGCATGTCAGCACAGTCCTCCTTGATCTGTGCGACCCTGCGGTGAGCCTCGATGACGTCGTCGCACGTCCGGTTGCCCCTCTCGATGATCTGGTTGATCGCGTCACCCATCGTCCTCGCAGGCCCCGCCATGAAGATTGACAGCTGTACAGATGCGAGCAGAGTTCTGAGGTCGTCTTGAGCCAAACGTGGCTACGGTAATGTTTATTTTTCATCATTAATATCTGAGATATATTTATTTCAATTTTTCAATGTTAATAATTATAAATCTACATTTTACAGAAAAAGGAAAAAGAATATATAGTTAAAAATAAAGCTAATAACGATTATAAATATCTTAGATTTCAAAAAGATAAAATTATCTTAGATTTCAAAAAGATAAAATTATCTTTTTTGTCTCTGGAAAGCGTCACAGAAGACTGGAGGTAAAACAGAAGGCTGGAGGTAAAACAGAAGACTGGAGGTAAAACAGAAGACTGGAGGTAAAACAGAAGACTGGAGGTAAAACAGAAGACTGGAGACTGATGAGCTCTAGCAAGGGTACCGCACCGTCAGAAGACAGGGGCTCCACTCGCTCTGTACAAAGCATCAAGTCGTCTCCTCAAGGACACTACAGTACTACACTACCACGCTGCACCTCCTCAGAGAGCCTCCTGCCTGCGAAAGCAAGGGCACGGCGCGCATTCTTGACAGACCTCGAGAGCTCCCAGCAGTGGAACGCTAACTTGTCATGTCGCAACTCGAGCTCCTTGAACTCCTCATGAGTTGAGTTCGCCCATTCACAAAAGTCATTCACCTTGTAGTGGATCCTGTGGTAGAGCTCGTGCTCGGACACAGTCGCCCTTTTGGCAGCCTCGAAGAGCCCAGCAAGATCCTCGATGTGTTCCTTCAAGCTGCTCTCCTCCAAGGCAGGAAACTCGATGATTGCCTCCTTGTACTCCCTCTGCGCCGTGATGTATCTGCTTTCCGCTTGAAACTCCCTCTCAATTGCTTGGTCCCAAGCAGTAGTCTGGAAGTTTAAGCGGTCAGTTTGTTCCTTGTAGGACGCGTTGATGCTTTCGTAGGTTCCCTTGATTGAGCTCATCTCCTCCTTGAGCGCATCCAGCTCGCTAGCAACGTTGTGGTAGCGATGGAGCCTGGCACCGAGCGTCTCCTTGGCGATCACCACCTCGAACTTCCAAATGACAGCCATCTCTGACACCAAGCCTAGCACGACAGAATGAAGGGGGAACTCTCGCTCCGCCTACGATATGATTTATTTTAATATTAATATATAGAAAAGATAATATTTCATTTTTTATTGTTAATATATTGATAATAATGTTATAAACATTATATTGTTGTCCAAGAGATAAAATTATCTCTTTTTTTTGTTTTTGGGGGTTTTTGTCTCTGGAAAGCTTCACAGAAGACCGGGGTGAAACGGAGGCAAGGTCACACAGTGGTTGGAGACTGATGAGCTCTAGCAAGGGCGCCACACTGTCAGGAGACAGGGGCTCCACTCGCCTGTACACGAGCTCGAATCAATCTCCATGATGAGACTACACTACCACGTTGCAGGCTGGTCAGGGATGGCGCTTCAGCTGCTGTACAAAGCGCCAAGCTCCTGTCCTGCACCAGGGGCTCGCCTCGCTGGGCTCACCCTGCACCAGGGGCTCACCTCGCTGGGCTCTCCTGCTCCAGGCTCACCCTGCATCGGGCTCGCCTCGCTGGGTTCGCCTGCTCCAGGCTCACCTGCAGCTCTCCTCAAGCTTGCGGTTCGCGACCACAAGTGCAAGCCGGCCCTTTCGGACAGACTCCCTGAGCTTGAGAAGCTTCGCCTTGGACACCTCGTGCGCCTGCATGATGCTGACGAACTCGATCCGAAGGCCGTTGAAGAGCGAGTACAAGCCGTCCATCTCGTCGTCGATCTGGTCGAAGAGGATCTTCTCCTTGGTCACCTTGTCCCTGGCGTCCTTGGTGATCTTCTCCAACTCCTCGATGCGGTCCTTCAAGCTGCTCTCGGCCAACTCGGAGAACTGGACGACGGCCTGATTGTACTCCCTCTTGGTGTCGAAGAGAGTCTCGCTCATGGCTACCTCGAAGGCGAGCGACTCCTCGTAGACGGTTGTCTGGAGGTTGAAGCGGTCGAGTCCATCGCTGTAGAGCTTGGAGGCATCCTTGGCGAAGGGCTCGGTCTCGGACTTCTCCGTGAAGAGACGCTTCTCCTCCTGCTCCGCCTCCTTGAGGGCCTGGATCCTGCGCACCATCTGGGCCTCTGCCACCACGACCCTTGCCTCCGGAGACAGCGGCATGGTTCAGAGGGAGGGAGGGGGCGGGAAGCAGTAACTAGAAAGGCAAGCCTAACCAGTGAGTCCTCTTGAGCCAACGTGGCTACGGTAATATTTATTTCAATACTAATATATAGACGATAAAATATTTCATTTTTTTATTGATATACCTACCTATAAATAAATTAATAAAGATAAAATATACAACAAATTATTTTTATTAATTTATTTATAGGTATATAATTTACAAAAATAATATTGTTAATTATGTTAATAACATATTATTGTTATCAAAGAGATAAAATTATCTCTTTTTTTTTTGTTTTTGGGGGTTTTTGGGGGAGGGGAGGGTCTCTGGAGTGTCACAGAAAACCCGGGCAGAGATCGTCCGTGGTGGTTGGAGACTGATGAGCTCTAGCAAGGGCGCCGCACTGTCAGGAGACAGGGGCTCCACTCGCCTGTACATGAGCTCGAATCAATCTCCGCGGGGCGGCTCGCCTCAGCAGCGCGCGGAGCTCTCTCAGCAGCGCGCGGAGCTCGCTCGGCAGCGCAGCGCGCTCTCCAAGTCCAAGTGGCTAGTTGTTAACTGCCCTCTCGGTCTCGAAGATCGCATCCGCGAGCTGCTGCTCGAGCTCTGCCGTCTTGCTGCGGATCTTGAGGTCGTACCCCTTGACCCACTGCTCGAACCGGCGCTGCTCGCAGAGGAGATCCTGGTACTCAGACCAAGTCTTCTCCTCCTCGAGCTTCAGGAGGTCCTCGAGTCCCTTGACAACGAGGCTCCTGCGAGAGGCTGCTCTGCGCTTCCTGCTGTTCCCCGCCTTCTTGACTGCTTTCGTGGAGACGTCAGTCATCCCGATGGAGTCCTGGTAGGCGGCGAAAGTAAGCTCTGCGATGCAGCGCGCCTCCTCGACGACAAAGCTGTGCTCCTTGTGGACGGCCTCAATGGAAGCCTTCACACGACAGAGCTCAGCAATGGCGTCGCGGCTGCGGGAAGCCTGGACGAGCCAGTATTCCGCAGCGTCGAGGGGGAGAGCGGGAGCGATCTCGAGCACCATCGCCATGAGGGAGGGTGAGGAGAGCGGGGGGAGCGGGAGGTCGGGAGGGCGCAGTAACTAGAAAGGCAAGCCTAACCAGTGAGTCCTGTTGGGGGAGTTGTTAATTCCCCAGGGTGATGTTTATTTTAACTTTCTTATATAGAACTTAAAATATTTCATTTTTTTTATTCTAAAGTATTAATATTAAAATGGATATGACTATATTATAATTTTAATATTAATTCTATTATTAATTATATATGAATAGAATAATTGTTGGTATATCTATGACAATAATGACAGCAGTTTATGCAGCAGTGTCATATCAAACAATTAAAAATTATATAATTATGAGATATGATATAATTAAAAATTCACAAACAGTTAGATGTAAATTATATTACAATGCTTGTGAAATTTTAAATGAGAAAATTAAAGATGATACTTTTTATAGCATTTCATATGATGAAAGAAGAGATATTGTAAACAACTGTAATTTATACGAAACAAATTGTGTATTTAATAAGATTAATACTATAATTACACTTATATTTTTAGGAGTACAGTTTTATATTCTGATCATTATACCATGTATATGTTTTTATATCATTTGCAGAAATAGAGATAATGTAGAAACAGAAAATTTAGAAAACAGGTATCTAAGGATAGTTGACGATTAAATATCTAAGGATAGTTGACGATTAAATATCTAAGGATAGTTGACGATTAAATATCTAAGGATAATTAATAATTAAGTATCTGTTTAATCTATACAATTATATCCAGACCCAATAATCCTAAAATGATTCGCATTAATATTATTAATCTTACATATGATAATTATACTCTTATCAACTATAACAATATATATATTATCTACAGGCTCAACAAGAATTAAATTATCATGTACATTAATAACATTTACTTTAATATATTTATTTTTGACAATAATGACAACAAGATCCCCTAAACATGGTGTCCATTTATCATCAATATACTCTAAAGTTATATATAATTTTTTATTTTTGATAAATTTATTTGTTAATGTAAAGATATTTCCATTCAAACCATCATTCTTGCATAACGTTGGATCTAAATTGGTTTCTAATCCTACTAATCCTCCAGGATATAAATCAGAATCTTGGATAAAAGAATTTTCTGTTTTAATATTTTTGATTTCAGTTTCTATAGACATTTTATCTCTATTAATCTCTATCCTATCTCCTATCTTCAACTTACCTTGAATCAAAGTACCCCCTATTATTCCAGGTTTAACTTTTGATATTTCTGTTCCAGGTTTGTTAATATCAAAAGATCTGTTTATAATAAATATTGGATCTTTATTTGATCGATCTATAATTTCATCATAACTGAATTTGAATATTTCTCTAATTGATTCCATTAATTTATCTAAATTAATAGATCTAGATAAACTTGTGGGAATTATTTTATACGGTTTTATTGAAAATTTATCTAACAATTTATCCAAGTTATCTTTATAAATTTTAACATTTTCTTTAGGTACAAGATCAATCTTATTCAAGCAAATAATTACTTTATTTATTTTTAATATTTCTATTACTTTTAAATGTTGTAATAATAATTCCTTTCTTGATAGTAATTGATTTACAGCTATTACGACTATAACACCGTCCATAATGGATGCAGACTGTAACAGTGTTAATATATAATCTTGATGCCCAGGACAATCTACAAATGACACATGATTTATTAGATTAGTATCATTATCATATATCTTCATGTTGGCATATCCTTGCTTAATGGTTATATTTCTTTCTTTTTCGCTGGAATGTTTTTGCGTTTTTATATTTGTTAATTTTTCAACAAGAGTTGATTTACCATCTGAAACACAACCAAGACAACCGATATTAAATACAGGTTGATTTTTAATAATATTATTATATTTGTCTGTAATGCTGATACTCATTTCACTCATTTATATGTAGTTGTTATAGAGTATCTTTAACCTAAAACGATTAGATTAAAGATAAAGTTATTTGCTGGGGAGGAAGAAACTACAAATAAAGTTATTTGCTGGGAACTACAAATAAAGTTATTTGCTGGGAACTACAAATAAAGTTATTTGCTGGGAACTACAAATAAAGTTATTTGCTGGGGAGGAAGAAACTACAAATAAAGTTATTTGCTGGGAACTACAAATAAAGTTATTTGCTGGGGAGGAAGAAACTACAAATAAAGTTATTTGCTGGGAACTACAAATAAAGTTATTTGCTGGGGAGGAAGAAACTACAAATAAAGTTATTTGCTGGGAACTACAAATAAAGTTTTTTATAAAATAATTTATCTATAGGACTATTATTAGATTTGTCAATATTAAAAAAATAGTTATATAATTTAATGAATTCTAATGGTGATAATTTCAATACTATATTATTCAATATTATATGATTAATTAAATCTTCTTCTTTGAACAATAGAAGATTATATATGCTATCATATTCAAAATTTTTAATATCTTTATACATTTCAATAATAGATTCTATGAATTCTGTTTTAACCATATTAGAATTTTTATAGAATTTACTATTGAAATTTTTATCCATATCAAATCTTTTTGATATCTCATTTACCAATTTATTATCTATAGTCATTCTATGATTTTTAGTTACATGATAATATAACATAAATTTAATTACTGTTATACTTGTAATAAATTTTATAACTGTTTTAATCTTCAAAAAATATTCTTTATTAATGTGTAAATAAGAATATGCTAAATAATAATGTTCATTTAATTCATTAATTCTATTATTTAAGTATAAATAAATTATAGAATAATAAATATTAAAATTTTTTTCATAAAAAGTTGTCTTGTCACCATGACTTAAATTTATTTTACAATTCATAGTATGGATATAATTTTTGGAATCAATATTAATTTTATTATAATGATTTTCTATATCTGGATTCAAGAAAAAAACATATTTATCAAAAACATGTTTTTCGAATAATAAATCATTATATTTGTTGTAATCAAATAAACGATATCCAAAATCACTATCCTCTATAATAATATTCCTATAAATTGCATTATTTACGGATAATATTATTTGATTTATATCATTTTTGGTGATAGTAAAACTATAGTGATATTTTTTATTCAATGAATATAAAAAAATATTGACTGATTTAAAGTGTTTTATTAAAAAGTGTCTAAAGAGACAATAATATTCTTTAAATTGGTCGTATTGGGTAAAGACATCATTTACCTCTCTAATATCATCTTTTGATATAACGTACCATCTAGAATTTTTATGAAACATTAATATATGATGTCCAATATACCATACATATTTGGAATTATAACCATATATATCTGAATATCTATTCTTATTAAATGTTGTTAATGAAGTCGAATTAGATTTAAGATATTTATTATTTGTTATAAACATGTATTCATTTTCTAACAACAATAATGCTAATATACTCATATCGGTTATATCTAATACAAATGAAACTTTCATATCATTATTTTTATTACTGTGAAATAAAATAATATTGTCTCGATGAATATTTTTACAGGATAAGAAATATTTATCAGATATAAGATTCTTAAATTTGGAATTATCAAATATATTAACATTATTTGGTGATTCCAAATAAATATTTTCTGCTTTTATCCCATCAATAAAATCAAGAACAAAATTTAAATTCATTGTACTTATTATTATGTATTATAACTTTTTATTAATAATGATATTACAGTATTGATATTTCATTTTTTTATTTTATTCCAATTCATATTCTAATAAAATTAACATGATTATAAAAATTTATATCACTAATTTATTATTGTTGAGATTATTAAGTCTAGTTTTACATACTCACTCTATATTAACGCATCAATTATTAATGGTAATTACCAATTGCTTCTAATACAATTTCCTTATTATTAAAAAAGTTCAATCTAATTATTAATCAGTAATATTTAATTCTTTACGGATATCAAGTATCATAGCTTTAGTTTCAGCTGTATTTATTGGAATATATTTTATTGCATACTTATCTAATCGAAGTACTTTCAATATTAATTCTTTATAATCAGAAAAATTATAAGGAAAAAATTGTAATATTTTTCTTTTATTTTTAACTGCTATCAATAATATTTCTTCATCTATCCAGAAATGTTTTAATACATATTTCATTGCAATTGAATCGTTACTAACAGCTGTTAATATAATTTCCCTATCCTCGCTAAGATCTTTAGATACAAATTTAAACAAAATTCCATTACCTTTAACCATTAATAATGCTAATTCTTTATCATTACCAACAATATTTTTGATTTCATCAAATGAATAAAAATTTAAAAGATTAACATCATATATAAGAATCTTTTTTAATGTCTCTTTATTAACAACACTTTTATCGCTAATATATTCTAGAATTGAATAATTACAATTAATAAAATCATTAATTGTTTCATTGTCCTGTAATAAAATATTTGGAGATTTTTTAATAGTACGATAATTGAACTTTATGGCTGCAATTGTAACCGCTTTAGTTCTAAGTTCATCAGGTAATAGATCATATATTAATTCACTATATCGTACAGATTCAATTATAATATGTTCATCATCTTTAGACAATCTTGCAATATGTTTGTGTTCAGGACATCTAATCAGTATATTTATTCTAATAATTTTAATTAAATTAATTTCAATGTCGTTATAATCATTATAATTTAATGAAAATATATAATCATCAAAATATTTTCCTAATAATAATTCTTTTTTTTCAATTAAACTCTCAGCATCTTTAATAGATAGACATGAGAATTTAGAGACATTTTTCAATACCCTCTCAAAGATATTACATATATTTATAATATTCTCATTTTTAATTTTTGTAATTTTATCTGGAAAATGTCTTATCAATTCTACTATAATATTTATATCTTTTTCATATAAATCAATGATATTATCAAAATTATTAGTAATATCATCATAAGGTATATTATCATTGCAAATTAATAAATAAAATATATCATAGTACTTATAATTATCAGTACTTAGAACAAATATGGTATTTTTTTCATAATTATTATTTAATACAAGTAAATTATCAATAATAATATAAATAGTAGAATTATTTTCTATATCTGCCAAATTATATTTATTAGTATTATAAAAAAGTAAACAAAAATAAATCTTACTCAGTGTATTAATTTTCCGCTTAAATATAACAATATCATTATGAATTATTATATAAATTCTATTATAATGTTTCTCAGGCACAATTTCACCTGTAAATGAATTTTTAACTGTAATATTTTTAGAACGAATATAGTATATAAAATCCATGGTTGAGATGAAGCGATGGTTTGAATAAGATAAAAATGATAATTTTATTATCAAACTATAATGATAAAATTATCATTTTTTTCAAGATTTTCCATTACAAATCTGAGCAAAGTTTATTTTTCTGTTACATAAATTCAAAGTTATTATCAATTACATTAATTTCATTAATCCAACCTTTTTTAACAATAGCATCAATTACATCTTTATCATTAATAAAGGTTCGAGATATTGGAATATAATTATGATCATTTATTTGAATAGCATATAATGTCAATTCTTTGTCATGTTTAATATCTCCTGCTAGATATATTATAGACCATGGAGATTTTTCTATAGCAAACTTCATAAAATCTTTATTACCACGTAATCTCTCTGATAAATGTTCAGTTATCTTAGGATAAGTATTCAAAGCAATTCTTGCAATTATATCATTATCTTTCATATCATCAGGAGCATGTTTTAAATTTATACCATTAATTTTAATAATTTCTATCATTTTTTCTCTATCTACAACTTTATAGTCATGATGTACTTCTTTCCTATTTATTTGTTTGGCCCTGCATAAAGATAAAGGATTACAATCAAGAGCGTAATAAATTATTGATTTGTTATACATTAATTTTTTTGGTAACAAATCAAGTATATGACAACTAAATCCTGCGGCTTTCATTGCACGCTGTTCGGTTTTATAATCATCTGATAGATTATAAAATACTCCAATATTATATTGGACAGCAACATCTATTAAATGTTCATCATTTTTATTTTCTAAGTTTTTGACATTATCTATGTAGATTATTACATTGTTTAATTTGTAAGCTTGGATAAGTTTAATTGTATTGTTGCTATAATCGTTATAATCTATAGAAAAAATATCATTACCTGTCTCTACTAAATCTTCTATTATTTTTAAGATAATTTTATATTCATTATAAATAGGTTTATTATCACCATTAACAGTTTCTTTAATTTTATTTGGTATAATATTTATTAGTCCCATCATAATATTAATATCGTCATCATATAATTCTATTATTCTTGCATAATGTTCAATAATAAAAATTCTTGGTATATGTTTATGAGAAATAGTGTAATAAAATAAATCATAATATTCTATAATTTTATTGTACTCTATATTGTTATAGAATATAGTACCATGATATAAACTTAATGTATTACCAATTATAGCATAAACTGTAGAATTATCAGAAAGATTAATTAGACTAGTTAAATCTTCTATAATCTCAGCATTCTTTATTAGGAAAAACCCGACAATAATTTTTCTAGTAAATATTAAATTATCTTCATAATACAGGTGACGAATTCTATTATAATGTTTTACATCGACAATTTCATCAGTCAATGAATATTTAATGATTATATTTTTTTCACGAATACAATCATTAAAATTCATTAGATATTTAATCTAGGTATTGAATTATATTGCTGTTAATACTCAGGAAAGAAAGGATAAAATTTTATCTTATATTTGTGCTAGTTAATATTTATATCAATTTTTTATTTTCTCCCATTTCTTTGTATATCTTTATCAGATAATGACTTTTTGACAACGTTATAATATCTTCTAATCTTGTCAAAATCTAATTGGGGAATGATTGGGATTCCCATCCAAAACTGTCTTTTATTCAAAAGATCTTGCTTAAATTCAGTTGGATATAAATGTAATATACTCATTTCATTATCATCAGGATTAGTCAGTCTATCATGGAAACAGTTTGGTAATAAATAAAAACTGTTATACGGTAGAACAATTAAGAGCTGTAATAATGGTTCTATAGGTTTAAACAGATCAAATTTGACTTCATTTATATCGTATATGTTCATATATTTATATATATCTGAAATGAAAGGGGCATAATCATGTGGATAAAACCAAGACCATGAACAGCATGTATCAAAGTAATAATATGCAATCCATCTCAAACCATATATATACTCTTTAACCAAAGTCTTTATAAAATCTTCAATATCATCATTATCTAGATTCCAATAATGATGATAATATCTTTTTTTATAATTTGCAGTATATAACTTTATTGGATCATTTACATCAAACAAAATATTTTCGTGAATAAATAACTCTTTCTCATATTCATCATTAATTCTCTTCAAATAATTATATGATTTATTTTTATTTATAATATTTGCTTTTATCATAGTGTCTTCGTTCATAGCTAAATCGTGAATAAATTCTTCCAATCTAAATGTAATATTAAAGTTATCATTGTTATCAATAGATATAATACCAGGATCAACTTTACTATTATATATATTAACTATCATATCAATTGCACCATTATATATATTAAGTGATGGGATTTTAGGAAGAAAATCATTTCCAAGAAAATAGCAGATAAAAATAAAATCCGATACAGGATCATTATTAGCTTTCAAAGAATCTAAAATTAATTTTTTCATTTCATTAATATCTGTATACAATAATCTTGATTCTGAATCAGTATTTAATTTATCCTCTCTTAATAGATATATTCTTGGATTAATATTATTTTTATTATTAACTCTTGATAACATTAAAAATATCAAGTCTGCATCTAGACCATATGTAACGTATGTATAATTATTTTCCTTTTTTTTAATAAAATTGAGTATTTTATGTTCACCTTCACCTGGACTGAGATAAGATGAATAATATATTTTTCTGTCATATGTTTTCAACCATTTATCCAACTCAATATGTAATTTATACATAAATTTTGTTCCTGGAGTGATAGCATTACTGTTCCATTGAATCTTTGATTTAGGTATTCCGTGTTTATCTTTCAATTCATTATAAAATTTATTATCTGCTTGAGATTTAAATCTTCTTTGTCTCTGTTGTTTGACCTTTGCCATTGGAACAGATCCATCAACTGCCAAAAGGACAGCACGTTTAGGATCTACTTTATCAATCAATACTTCAATATATTTAATAACACTATCTATCATCAATTCCTCTAAGATATTTATATTATCTATATGTAAATTTTTAGCTATTATATTGTTACATACTGGATGTATTAAACAATTTAGATCAAATAATAGATAATCAATATTATCTATTTTACTTTTGATAAATTTATCATGGTATTTATATTTAAGCCATACATAAAATCCTGGAACTCCCATTAATATAGTATCTAGTAATATATTAATATTATACTTTTATATTTTCATATTTTCTTATATTTTCTTATTTTCTTATATTTTCAATAATTTCTTATATTTTCAATAATTTCTTATATTTTCATATTTTCATATTTTCTTATATTTTCATATTTTCATATTTTCATATTTTCATATTTTCAATAATTTTATTAATACAATCATACAGCTGTATTCTTGTATTATACTTTTTCTCAAATAACAATAAATATTCTGATAAAATCTTATACATATTTATTTTATTCTCTAACTTTATATTAACTTGGTTTGAAAATAAAATCTTCATAATATATGAAGTTAGATAATCAGGCGAAAGCCTATCTTTTGAATCTATAAAATAATTTATCAAGTCAAATGTTTTACCATAATCTTTATTTTCTATACAATAAATTAACTGAATTATTATATCTTTTTTTGGTGTTTTGACAATTTTATTAATGTTTTCTATATTGACTTGATTAGATGAATAATGAATACATTCAATATTGCTTATTATTTTTCTTATATCATTATTCAATAGTTTGATGAGATATAACAATGAATCATCATTATCATAAATTACATTTTCTAAATTACAGATTTCCTTTATTTTACAAAGTATATCTTTTGAATTAATTTCTGAAAAATTGATTATCAAACATTGCGACTGAATTCCTGATATAATACAGTTATATGTGTTGCAAATAAATATAAAACTAATACTATTAATATAATCTGATATTATATTTATCAGCAATTGTTGCGCCTTTATCGTAATAAAATCAGATTCATCTAATATTATTAATCTTTTTCTTTTCTCTCCATTACTGTCAATAAAACTTTTTTTACAAAATGGAATAATAATATTATTTATTACAGTTAATCCTCTGTCATCTGAAGCATTTAATTCAAGAACAAAATCATCAAAATATTCTCCAAAGATTTCTTTTGCTATTATTAATGCTGTTGACGTTTTTCCTGTACTAGGATCTCCAGTAATTATCATATTTTTAATATTTGAAGAATTTATAGTGTTAACAATAATATCCTTGATAAATTTAGGCAGAATTATATCGTCCAAATTAGAAGGTCTATATTTTTCTATCCATGGTAAAGCAAATGTTGAGGTTAATTTATCTTGTAAAATATTTTCCATTATTTAATATCATTTATTTATTTTTAACTTTATTATAACAATCGCCCTTGGCTTTGTCCTGATAATCGCCCTTAGCTTTGTCCTGATAATCGCCCTTAGCTTTGTCCTGATAATCGCCCTTGGCTTTGTCCTGATAATCGCCCTTAGCTTTGTCCTGATAATCGCCCTTGGCTTTGTTAATAGAATCCATTATATTTTCCAATAAAATATAAGATCTAGATATTTGATTATTATTGTTAATGATATTATTTACTTTATCTACAATTACTTTATTATCTTTAACATACTCAAAATTGTTATTAATCCAGTAATATATATCATATATATATTCTGATTCTACTATATGATGGGTGCAATAATTTATAGTTTCATTTTTGGAAAATAATTCTGGAATTGAGAACATAATTATCTTTAATAAAGAAAGTTTTTTTTCTTCAGATACAATTTTATTTCTATCTACATAAATAGAAATAAAATTATCTTGGATTAATTGAACAAATTTTATTAGATTATATGATTGAACATTACTATAAATAATATTAATCTGAAATAAAAAATTTAAGAAAATATCAAGAAAAGAATAGTCGTCAACAATTCTGTTAAAAATAATGGTTTGAATTTGTTCATATTGATCAATAGAAATCTTTTCAACAGAATTAATAAAATCTTCAGTTATAACATCAATATTATCATTTGACAATTTATTCAACAATAAATTAATCTTATCTTCTAATGATATAACATTTTTTTGTTTTCTAAAAAACTTTTTTGCATTATTGTTGTCATTATTCTTAATAAAAATATTATCATTTATATCACTATTATCATAATACAAATCTTTGAGTTTAATGAGCTCATTTACCTTCATTTATATTTACTTGATGTATAAATGTCTCTTTAGAAACAATTAATATTTTTCTTTGTTTGGCCAGATTTAGTTTTGAAGATAATTCATCTATATCTTTTGCAACAATTAAATTAGTATCCTTGGTGATATTATTCTGAAGATTTATATTGAATGTTTTTAATTTATGAATTAAATTATCATCTGGTCGCCAACCTGTAAAAACAATATTTTTGACAGTAATATTATTGATATTGAATATTTTAGTAGTGTTATTAACAACAATATTGGAAACATTATTAACTTTATTACAATAATCGTCCTTGACTTTATTACAATAATCGTCCTTGACTTTATTACAATAATCGTCCTTGACTTTATTACAATAATCGTCCTTGACTTTATCCCCTCTAACATCAATAATAAGATATGGTTTAATTTCATTATAAAATCTAATAAATGATTCTAATGAATTTATAAACTTATTAGACATAATTTCATCCCATCCATTTATTTTCATAATATTTTCAAGTTTAAGATCTGTAATTTTGAATTTATCGTTAATAATATTATCAAATATATTATTATCCAAAAGTTGTTTTATTCTTAGTTCGCCTATACCTCTACCAAGTAAGTTTGATGCAATCATTAATTTTTCCAGCTTTATTTCTTTTTTTCTAATTTCATTGATATTTGCAACAAAATTCTCAGATGAAATTATTTTAAAGCCTTTAATTGCTGATAAATCATTTATTTTTATATTTAATATTTTCAGGATAGTATCATATTTATGATTATATAATTTTTCTATTGTTTTCATTCCAATATCTTTTGCTCCCAAACTGCTGAAAAAATGATAGATATTTTTAATCTTATATTGATCATTGCTTGAATTGTCAATGAGATAAATATCAGTTCTAGTTTTATTCCATAGATATATATCGCTACTAGGTAAGTCAGGTTCATTTGAACACTTTACTATTCTAGTTATATGAGGGATAACATCACCGCTCCTTTTTATTTCAATAATTGTTCCCTTACCAATCTTATTAGTCAAAATAAACTTTGCAGAGAAACCAGTTGTTTTTGAAATATTAACATTATTTATTGTTATAGGTTCAATATATAATGTTGGTTTAAGATACCCATCTTTACTAGTATTCCACTTTACATCAAGTACCTTTGTAATTTTCAACTGTTCATCCAAATCTGTTTTATATGCAAATGAATATTTAGGATTTCCTGATTCATTTCTTTTATCATAATTATTTTTTGTAATTACAATACCATCAATATGATATTCAGATTTTGATTTATGACCTTGTAATTCTCTGTTTAATATTTCAACAATATTATCATTGATATTATTATCCTGTATTACAGTAATATTTGGAGTCTTAAATCCTAATTTTTTAATTAATTTAAATTGATCGACCATAGATACAGGTTTATTAAAAATAATTTCATAAACCACAAAATCTAGAGCATTTAATAGTTCTTTATTAATATTTTCATTGTTACAATTGACAACTCCAGAAACGGTATTTCTAGACGTTGAACTCTTAAATTTAGATGACAATAATTTATATTTTTCTTCTTTCATCACAATCTCTCCTCTAAATCCTAGAACATTTATTGGTATACTATTAGCTTTGGGAAGATTAAAATGATTAATAATTGCTGTATTAATTGTTGAACCAATTGAACCATCTCCTCTTGTTATCATTATCTGTTGATTATTTTCATATATTAATAGTGAAGAAATTCCATCTAATTTATCTGAGACAATAAACTTTTCATCTTTATTTTTATTAAACCAAGATAATAAAACTTTAGTATTATCTTTTATTTTGTCTAATGAACCTAACCAATATTTATTTTTTATTTTATTTTTTTGAGGTGTAGCGCCGACCTCATTAGCCTCATTAGCCCCATTAGCAGCAACTTTAGCCTCAATAATATCATAAATTTCATCTTTTACATAATTCCCTTTATTATTAAAATATTGTTTTTTCAAATAAAGAAGTATTTTAACTAAATCTTCTGGAGAGAAATTATTATTAATTAATTCGTATGGATTATCAGAGTTTCTGATTTCATCAATGATTTTTTTAGTTTGCATCAAGATTAAGTATATATATAAATTTATTCTTTTTAGTATAATTAATTTTATGCAATTTTTATTATTATCAATTTTATATAATGATAATTATTTTGCTAATATTTTTTGTTATTATTATCTTTATATATTATTTTTGCATCAACACTAAATATTATAATGTAAATGATACAATAACTGGAAAAAATAAATCAAATATTTTTAACAGAGATTATAATTACTTTACAAATTTTGCTAGAAATAATAAAACTGTTAGCATAGATACTGATTATAACTCATATTACAGTCCAGCTATTGATTCTGAAAAGTTTACTCTGCAAGAAGTTGCTGACGACAATATCAATTATAGCAAAAATTTACAACAATTGGAGGTACCATATATGTATAATATGAGTACGTGGTATCCTAATATTTGGGTCGATCATGTAGATCAAGTAACGGGCGAACCTATCTTTGTCCAGGGAGAAACTTTTAATACATATACATCAATGAACAATAATAGAGATTATACTAAAGAAAAACTAGAACATAATAAAGAGTTTTATAAAAATAAACCTATAATGTTTATATATAACGACATCCTAAAGTAAACTGTTAATTTATTAGACGTTATAAATTCTTTTCATAATAATTTCATTCCATTTTTTCAACGCTTCTGTATCATAGTCTGGAGGAGCACATGTAACAAAACAATATCTGTCTTTAGTTTCCAAACCAGCAGGTATGTGATAGTAAATTATATATTCATGATCAAAGAAATGTGCTATTTTCATTATATGTTTTCTAGACATTCCAAGATGTCTTGAAAGGTATCCGATCTCTTGTGGACAACGTGAGAATTCATATCTTATTTGTCCTAAAATTATATTTGAATCTTTCTTAAGTTCATTAATTATTAAATGATTCATTCTATATTTTATCGTTATAAATTAAACGATTTTCAGAAATCTATTATTGACGTTTATTCTCCAAAGCTGTTGGTGGTAATATTTTATATTTAAATCTAAATATAAAATATTACATTTTCATTTTTTTTTGATTAATAATATAAAATTATATTATATTTTTCAGATACACTGCATAATACAGTATGTTCCATAGAATACTATGAAGTTTTATCATAGTAGGTGTGTATATATTTTAGATAATAATACTGGATAATACTGGATAGAACCGCATGTTACGGTACATATTCCCCAGTACATTCCAGTACATCTTAAAGGCGCTATAACATTTTATTACAGCAAGTACGATAATATTATATTTATTTTATATAATAGAATCAAATATAGCTTTAGAATTTTCAATCAAATTAATGCCACACACAAACATTTATTTGGCAATAACGAGATTATAATAAAAATTACTATGATATCAAGAGGAACAGAATTTAGCAATTTCTAGGACACACAATATACTATGCAACTGCTGTGTACTATATATGTGTCCTCATAAGTAAGAAATATATTTGTTTAAGTTCTTTGATCCACAGTAATTGGTAATTGTAGAAATAGTATATTAAGAAGCAAATATAGACCCTGGAACAAACTGTTGAAATGCATCTACTACGAATAATAAAAATGCATCCATATGTCTGTTCTAAAAGAATCCATCTACTCTACCGTTCAGAGGATGAAAATCTTTCTGAATCTATACTTGAGGATGTATGGTAACAATTCAAGCATCAATGCAACAAAGAGGTTAAACCTTAAATTGCAGATACATTGAAGTACCAATACACCTATATGAACTATAAGATAATATATATTTCATAGAGTTGAAATTTCATTTTTTAATTTAGATTAGTAAATTATATCTAATATTAACAATTGATATTAATATAACTATTTTATAAGTTAAATTTAAATAGAGATAAATGTTACCAATGAAATAGTATCAATAATCATTATCATTATAAAAATTTATAACAATATTTTCTTATAACTATTCTGCGGCAAGGTTAGATATAAAGATGGGAGACCAAGACTGAAAATATAACTTGAAATTATCAATGGCCTCAAATATTAACTCTTCATTGTCCAGAATTGAATTTGATGCAAACATTATATATTCACCATCATACGATATTAATTTTCTTATTACTTCCTTATCATTCTTAATTTTAGAGGAAAGCATATAAAATAAATTATAAATTTTATCCATATTGTTAAGAATAAAATATTTATCGTCTCTTTTAACTTGATAAATATTCTGAAAACGTATACGATCCATATTTATATTATGTAATCTGTCAGACATGAAGTAAATAAGTAAATCATTCGTTTTCACATTTATAATTTTGTTTAAAATTTCATCATCATCACTAAGTCTATCAGATATATTGAATATACATCTATCAATATCAACTAATTTTAATATAACTTGTTTATCATCTAATAACTCTTTTGATATACGATAACTAATATTTACATTTTTATTATCAAGTATTTCCATTAAAAACTTTTTATTGTGAAAGTATCTTTTGGGAATCATACTGGATGTGTATGGATTTAGATATAATAATTCTTTGACAATATCTATAGTAAAAAATTCATCTGGAATAAATAAATAAGCAGATGATAAATTACGGAGGACTAAAAAAACTATCTCTTTATTCATCCTCAATTCTTTGGACAGAAAACAGTAAATATTAGGATTTAATGGTATAATATTTTTAATAAAATTAATATTATTTATTAATCTAGAGTTGTTGATAACGTATTGTAAATTATTAAATCCAATATTCTCTTTTATTAGTTCAGGATAATTTAATATTATATTTGTACGATTAAGTTGTTTTAATAAAGTAAGAATTTTACAATTCATTTTCAATGTCTTTCCTAGGATCATATAGTAAGCAGGATTTACCCCGATCAAATATAATCCAATATCAATGTCATCTAACATTGATTTATCAGATAAGAATAAATTTCTAACATCTGCTTTTATTGCAGCTAATACTACATCTTTATCTTTCTTAATAGATTCGGAAGCTATTACATAAAATACATTTGAAACATTTATACGTTGTAATATAAAATCTTTATCATTTAATATCTTTCTTGGGATATGTAGATATAATGAATCTTTATAATCCTTTCGATTATTCTTTTGAGGTTCTTTTATTTCATCTATAATTTCTTCAATAGATCTTAATCGTTTTGGGAGAAATTTATAGATTGTACTATCTTTTTCCACTAACATTATTGCACGTTGGATAGATATATCATTATATTCTAAAATCTTGCAAATATTAAATCTAGTTGTTGTAGCAGTATCAATGGAAGATTTGAGTGCTGCTACAGCCATTCTTTTATCATCTTCCGATATATAATTTTCATTATATAATTTACATTCATTAATCAAATCTTCTCTTATCTCATCAGAAGCGTACAGTATATATTCAGGATGATTTGTAATTATTTTATACATTATCTTTTTGTTGTTGTTATATTTGCTGTGTAATAATTCAATAATAATATTGATATTAGTATTATCAATTAATTCTATTACAATATTTTCTTGATTTAACAGCTTTTGTGAGATCATTAAATCAAGAAAATATGATTTTCTCCTAATGATAGATATAACAATATTTTCATTTTCCAATAATTTATTGGAAAATAATATATAAATATTTTGGTCTATATCTAAACACTCTAAATTGAAATCAATATTATCTTTCAATTCTTCAGATACAAAATAATAATTTTGCATTTTTATTTTTACAGCTTCTATAGCAAGACCATAATCATTTTTCATCTTATCAGGGAAAAAGTAAAAAGCACTAATAGATTTGAATACAATTTTATAATTATACTTGAGTTCATTATCAATATAATTATAAAATTCTTTATCTCCATCTAATAATTCCAATACAAAATTTTCATCTTTTTTAACTTTATCTGCAAGTAGAAAATAATTTAAATATGATTTATTTATAAAAGATTTTGTTAAATTTTTATCTTTATTATTTATAATATCATTATTTAGGGGGAAAATATAATCTTTGTTGCAGGGGGTTTTCCCGGCGCCCCCGGCGCCCCCGGCTCCCCTGCCGCTACATAAATCGTGCGCATACATAAATATCTCATTATCATATCTCAAGTCTTCAGGTAAACATACATATAAAAACAAATATTTTTGCATCATTTTTTTGATCAATTCTTTATTCATTTGCAATCTTTCAGATAAACAGTAATAAAATTTTGATATAGAATTCTTTTCATAATTTTTAATGGCCATTGATTTGTTATAGTCTATATATTTAGCATATGATATAAGTGTATTTGAAAGATAACTATATCCGATTAATTCTGAAATTCTAAAATATTTATATGATAATGGACCAGAATTGATTAACAAATTGAGCATTTTTTGATTATCTTTAGATATACTGTATAATATAGTTAATGATGAACTTAATTCTGGTAAAATAATAGAATTGAAATCATCATTTTGTTTAACACTATTTGAGATTAGAGGATAATTTTCATAATTAGACTTTATTGCGGAAATTGATAATGTAACATTATGATTCCATTCATCAAACTGCTTAAATATAATTAATGGGGTATAATTATATATATATGGTCCTCTAATATGGTTCTTTTTTATTTCCTTTTCAATTATCTTTTTAATGTTATTACTTATACTGTAATCTTCTACCTCATTATTTGTAATGGATAAATTATTATCATTAATATATTCAGCTCTTTTATCTTGAACACTTCTAATACACTCTATTCTATAATTTTTCATAACAAGTTTATAGCTAACTTTGTATACAATATCATTTTCTTTTTTTATTATAGTGCAATCAGATAATGATTCAAGAGGATTCATTAGTTAACTAAATGGTTGTTTTGCTTAATGATGCAAGATGATACTTTAAATAAATATAGTGTTAAAATGATAATAGTTTCATTTTTTAATAAATTATCATTTATTTATTTCTAATATTATTTCCTTGTCTTTTTTCAGTTCATTAGATATATATTTATAATTCATACATTTATACTTGATAGCTTTTAATACCACATCCTTATCACTACAAAATACATCTGAAATAAAATCTAAATTAATACCGTCATTTTCAATTATCTCCAATATCATTTTTTTATCTTTTATATAATCTTTACCCAAAAATCTAAGAGTATTACTATTGTTTTGAATAGCCTCCATTATTATATCATTTTCTAATAATAAATTTTCTGGTATATATTTTATAATATTATAGTCTAACTTGACTGCTTCTAACGTAACTATTTTATCTATATATTTATTAAGTAAAATATGATAAATATTATTGTTATATCTCACCGCTTTGGAGATAAGATGAAAATCATTTTCATTTTCTAAAAAACTTACATATATAGAATTATTAATTGCAGTATTTAGTTTGTAAATTTGAATCGCTCTGATAACATTTTCATTATGGTTTTTATAATCTATATTCAGTATGTCAATTTTTGTATTTATTGAATCCAATATAAATTGATAGATTAATTTACTTTTGAGATTTATAACATAATCTTCATCATTGCTGTTACGCATTGTTTCATTAATTTTGTCTGGAATAATGGTAATTAATTTTATCATTATTTCTTCATCATCTTTATATAACTTTATTATTTGATCATATTTATTTATTAATACAGATACTATTATCCTTTCATTGCATAAGTAATAATAAAAAACATCACGATACTCAATAGAATCAATAAAATGAAATCTATTTGTATAATCAACTATCTCTATTCTGATCAAGTTGTCAAAAATACCGTAGATAGTATAATTATGGGGTATAATTTCTAACTTGGATAGATCTGAATAAATTACAGAGAAATACATAAACATGACGTTTATTTTTACACGATATACTATAACTTCATCATAAATCAGTTTAGAAATGTTTTTATAATCTTTCTCTTGAATAATCTCACCGGATAAATCTCTGATAATAATATTTTTTTTAGCAATAATATTACTGAACATGACTATTTAACAAATATAAAATTATAGATATTACTTTAGTTTAATATTATCAATTTTTAGCTAACAAATTGTAATAAAATAATTTTTAGCTAAAAAATTGTAATAAAATAATTTTTAGCTAACAAATTGTAATAAAATAATTTTTAGCTAACAAATTGTAATAAAAAAACATTATCAACAATAAATAAATAAATTAGAATGATAATGTTTTTTTGAGAGATATTTAGTTGCATTTTTGTTGATTTCATTTACTTTTGATATAAAGTCATTATCACTGTATAATTTTTTTGATACATATGGGAATATATTTTCATTTTCTTGAATTAATCTTAAAATAAAATCTTCATTGTTACGATAGCTATATGAAGCATATTGGAAAGAATGGTTATTGTTTCCAATTGCTGCTAATATAATTTCTTCATTATTTGATAAATATTCTGAAGCAAATTGTAATGCGAGGCCATTATGTCGGACAGCCTCCAAAACAATCTTTTTCATTCCACGTAATCGTTTAGATGCATGTTGTAATACATTATTTCTTTTAACTGCATGCATGACGATTTCTTCATCGTCACGATGTATAACATTTATATATTCTAAAACATTTCCGCTGAACTTGACTAGTTTTAATATTAGATTTCTATTATCAAGAATATAAGATGACATATAATTTAAACATTTTGCATTATTTTTAACGGCTTGGATAATAATTTCTTGATCATTTTGGAATACATTTGGTATAATAGATAAAACAAGTCCATTTATTTTGACAGCATCAAATATAAATTCTCTATCATTGCAAAGATTTTTTGAAATAAATTCAAAAGATAAATAATTATTCTTTATTGCTGCTAATACTATATCTATATCATTAGATAATTCTTCAGAAGCAAACTTTAACACTAATCCATTATTTTTAACTGCATTCATAACAATTTCTTTATCATTATTCAAATGTGGTATATTTATCAAATAACTACCATTTTTTCTTATAAATTCAATAATTACATCTCTATCATTAGATAAATCTTTTGATACATAACAGAATATTCTACAGTTATTTCTAATTGCTTTGATAACCATATTTTTATTATTTAAAAACTTTGGAGCGTATTGTAGTGAACAACCGTTGTTTTTGACAGCTGTTAGTACAACTTGTTCATCAGCGCACAATCTCTCCGATGCATAAAAGAGTAAATTACCATTGTTTTTAACTGCAGATAAAATTACATCTTTATCATCAAGCAATTCTTCAGAGACATATCTTAATATTTCACTTTCATATTTGACCAATTCTAAAACTATTTCTTTGAATTTAAATATACTCCTAGGTAATTGCAAAAATTCAATATTGTCATATTTGATAGCATTCACTATGATACTTTTATCTATAATATTAAAATCTTTCAAAAACTTTAATGCAAATAAATTACTAGATATAGCTTCATTAATTATATCTTTATCTTTTAAAAACTTTGCAGGTAAAGTATCTAAAATATTACAATCTAATTTAACTGCTTCCATAATGACATCTTTAGTTTTATATTGTTCAGATAAATAATAATATACATTACTATTATATCTTACTGCCTCCAATATAAGATGTTTATCTTTTGAATTTTCTAATGAATCAACATAGATTGCTTTTCCCACAACTAGATTTAGTTTTGTTAATTGGATAAATTTAATTTCAGTATTATTACATTCATCATAATTAGATGGACATTTTCTCACCCCATCATTTATATCTAAAAATATATTATATTCATTGGTGATAGATTCATTGGCGATAGATTCATTGGTGATAGATTTATTGGTGATAGATTCATTGGTATTATTATTTTTAATTGTATTTTTAATTTTATCTGGAACAATATCCATCAATTTTAGCATAATTTTCTCATCTTTATAATATAACTCTATAATTCTGTTATAATTATTATTAACATTTATTTTTACATTTTCATTATTATCATTACATATAAAATAATAAAATACATCTCGATACTCAACAGGATCATTACATAACTTTACATCTGATACAGATCTAAGAATTCGAATATTATTAGATATGATTGCATAAACAACAGATTTCTTTTTTACTTTTTTCAACTCAGTTATATTCAAGTCAATTACAAAAGAAAAGTTGTCAGGAACAATATCATATCTTTGAATGTATATAACTTTATCATTATATATTAGACTATGAATTCTATTAAAATCTTTCTTATCTACAATTTCATCTGTTAATGGATATTTAATAATTATATCTCTTGAAATAATATAATTTGTAAAATTAGACATCCTTGATTCTGTTATAGTACTACCCTTATTTTTGCTTCTTAAAATGATTACTAGTTTAATGAGAAAATCTAACGAGAAAATAATGATAAAATGATATTATTATTACCAATCTAGATCATAATAATATCATTTTTTTGTTTTACTCCATAAATTTATTTGGAAAAGAAATATATCAGTTAAATTTATTTGATATAAATTGTAAAGCCTTTATATTATTATTAACCGCTATTCTAATCACTTCTTCGTCACTAGATATAACTTTGGTAAAATCTTAAAATCATACCGTTATTTTCAACAGCTGCTAATACAACTGCCTTATCATCGGAAAAATAATTAATTACATATTTTAATGCTAATCCATCATTAATCACATCTGCTAAAACAATATCTTGTTTTAATTCTTTTGAAGCAAATTATAAAGCTAATCCATTGTTTTCAACCGCTGTCAATAATACATTTTTATCTCTGTGAAACTTTTTTGCTACACTAACCAAAGCAAATCCATTATTTCTAATAGCAGTCATGACAACATTTTTATTTTTACGAAGATTAGTAGATACAATTGATAAAACAGCTTCTAATACTATATCAATATCATCGGAATATTTCTTAGATATATATCTTAATGTATCTCCATTTACTCTGACTATTACTAATACTATTATCATGTTTTACAAATAAAAATGAGAGTAAATCATTTTACAAATAAAAATGAGAGTAAATCATTTTACAAATAAAAGAATGGATTTGATTCTAGTGACACTGCATCAAAATGAAGATATGGTCTTCTATCTGACAATCTATATAATTTAACTACATTAGCTCTAAGAAGGATATTTAATGATGGATATATTTTATGAACATTAATTTTATCAACTTTAAGATTTACAATTTCATCCTTTAGTAGAAGTATATTGGTTCTTATCCTATCTAACAAATTATATATTTCTATCATTTCATTAAATTCATGACATAATATACTTTTTTCATCCATAATTTCCACTAAATGACATCCAGAAGATAAGTTTTTATAACCATCTTTATATAAATTTACTAAATTATTTTCCGGAATTATTTTGATGTAATATATAAAGTTGAAAAGATGTTTTTTTTGAATAAATTCTATTTTGCAGTTAATTCCATTATCTAAAATATCTTTTTTAAGAATGAATTCATCTTTATGTGATATTTTATAAAATGGTCTTTGTAGTACAAAACAATCAAATATTTGATTGCATACAGATTCATAAAATTGATAATATTTTTTCATCATATACAATGCTGGTATTATAAATGATAGCATAAAATATTAAAATATTTATATTATTATCGTTATTTTAATATTAACTAAAACAATAAAATTATTGTTTTTCGTGCGAAGGGACCACCTGTCCGCTCCGCTCTCGCCGTTGTTGTCTTCCTCGCCGTTGTCGCCGCCCTCGTCGCCGTTGTCGCCGTCGTCGCCGTCCTCGCCGCCGCGCTCAGTGTCTGTACACACGGGCCCTGACGTAGGGCCCTGAGAGCTGCGGCGTCTTCCTGACTCATCCCGGAGGGCGCTGATGGCCACTCTGAAAAGGAGAGTCCGCGCCCAAAAGGCGCCTAGGATGTCCAGGGTGTCCAAGGACGAGCCAACCGCTCAGTCCAAGGTCATCGCTGAGACAACCACTGAAGGGTGCTCATGGGCCTCTGATCATGCCCGAGGCCAGAGCCAGCCGCGCCGTTGAGCCTGGAGTTCCTCTCGATCTCCTGGGCGTCATACCGGCGCGCGAGCTCGATGGCCTCCTCGGTGGCCTCAGCCTCAGCCGCCTGCGCCTTCTCGCGGCGCACCTGCTCCTCGAAGTTGACCGCGGGGTAGCAGTCACGCTTCGAGAGGGCAAGGGCCTCGGCCAACGCATCTTCCTCAGAGGAAGCCGCGTCGTCGGCCGACGAGATGGCTATGGCGAGCTGAAGCTCCTCGTCCTCCGCGAGCTTGGCGCGACGCTGGGCAGCATCGCGCTCAGCCTGAGCTTTAGAACGCTTGGCTTCCTCATCGACCGAAGCCGAGAGCGCCACAGCGAGCTGAAGCTCCTCGTCCTCCGCGAGCTTGGCGCGACGCTGGGCAGCATCGCGCTCGCTCTCAGAGATGGCAGCATCGCGCTCGCTCTCGGCGATGGCTGCCTGGAGCTCCTGCTTGGCCTTCTCCTCGAGCTTGGCGCGACGCTGGGCAGCATCGCGCTCGCTCTCAGAGATGGCTGCCTGGAGCTCGCGCTCGGCTTCCTCCTCGTTGAAGCTATCCTGGGAAAGCTTCAGAGCGTGGTCCAGCTCCGAGGGGGGAGAGGGGGGAGCGGGGGTTCCCACCTCAGCGAGAGCCATGGTGAACGCGAGATCATCCAGCTCCGCCTCGGTCATCCTGGAGAAGGCCATCGCTGTGGTAGGGGCGGGGAGGGGGGAGGTCCGTCAAGCGAAGTAGCTAGAAAGGCGGTGAGACCAAACGAGCAAAGCAGCTTGGGAGAGTACTAGTCTCCACGGTGGAGTTTATTTTTAATTCTCTTATATAGATTTTAAAATATTTCATTTTTTTAATAATATGGACTGAATGATAAGTTAGTAATGGGTAAAGTTTCTAAATTTTGGTTATTTTCTATTTCATTTTTAATATCATTATCACTCTGTATTCTCAACGATGCATATTTGAAATTATATATATTTTTTACACATGCTAATTTAATGATGTCTATATTATCTCTCAATCGTTTCGACGAAAATTCAATATTATTTTCATTATTTACAATTGCAGAATAAACAATATTATAATTATCTTGTAATTTTTTGGATATAAATTTAAGTGAGTTCAAAAATTTTGTCGTTATTAAAATAGCAATATCATAATCATCCATTAATCTTTCAGATATAGATTCAAGGATAATATCACCTTTATATTCTACTTTATCTACTCTATGAAGTATATCATGTTTTCTTGGAAAGTTTTCTTCCTTAAAATTCATAACAACTTTTTTGACAATTTCTTTATCATCTTTTAGTTCCTCGGAGAGATAAATAAAATTATAACTATTTACTATTGATAGTAACGCTATATCTCTGTCCTGTTTCATTATATATGGAGTATCTTTAAAATATTCTGGATATTTGACCATACAAGACATAACAATATCTCTGTCATATCTAAACTTGTAAAATAACTTACTTGAATATTCTTCATTCTCATTAATTATCCTCATAACTATATCCTTGTCATTTTGTAATCTTTCTGAAACAAATATATAATTTAGATAATTTTGGTTTAATGCATATAAAGCTATATCATCATTATTTTTCAAACTTTCAGGTATATCTTTTAAAGATCCAAATCTATCATTTAAAAATACCTTTATAATATCAAAATCATTTTTTAATCTTTCTGATATATATTTATAATTATCTTTATTTGCTATTATTGCTTCAATGATAAAATCTCTGTCATCTTTGATTTCATCTGCAGCATACATTAATGAAATATTATCTTTATTGAATGAACTCTTAATAACATCTTTATCTTTTTTAAACTCATCATTGAGATCTTTTAAAATTAACCAATTTTTTTTAACTGTAACCATGATAATATCTCTATCATTTTTAAAGATATTAGTTAAACATTGATAATAATTACTATCAATTTCCAGTATCAATAAAATTATTTCTTTATCATCCTTAAAATTATCAAATATATTTTCCAAAAAATTAATTATATCAAAATGTTTTAATAAATGTAATACAAAATTTTTATCCATTAAATAATATTCTTTATCTTTCAACTCTATCTGATAAAAATCTTGAAAGTTTTGATCATGGATAAAAGGATTATGAACAATTAGCTGAAAATAATCTACAGATGAAGAATGAAGTGTTTCAATATCTATTATAGATTTTTCAAATATAAATTGTCTATCTACAATGACAAAATATTTGACAAAAACTGTATCTTTATTATAAACCAATATATCACTTGGATTAATTGTTGATACATAATCAGTTTTTCCAGTTAAATCAATAGTTTCTATATTATTTTCAAGAATCATTATATTATTGATTATATACTTTAATACTTAAGTATAAAATAAAAATTGAAATTAAAGACATTTTATAAGGTGAAATAGTATAAAATGTACCGACAAGATATAAAGATGGAAAATATCTTTGATCAGAAAACAATATTATCTGTTGATAATATATATTCAATATTAACTAACGAAATGTTATCATATGTAGCAGAAAAACTTATATGTATGACACATTGTAATGATTCTTCATTGTTTGAAGAGTCCTTCTACGAAGATAATAAATTAGTTGATGATGAGTTATATTCATGGGAATTATTAAATTTCCCCACTCAACTATATTCAATTCAGGAAGAAACAGAATATTATTACTTGTTACCATCTCTTGATGATGACTTGGATGTATTATCCCCTGAATTTGATAAAATTAATATATTTTTATCTTTGGATGATTATCCATCTGATTTCGTTCCTGAAGATAAAGATAAAACAGAAAATGATTTTGTTCCTGAAGATAAAGATAAAACAGAAAATGATTTTGTTCCCGAAGATAAAGATAAAGATAAAGATAAAGATAAAGATAAAGATAAAACAGAAAATGATTTCGTTCCTGATTTCCCACCTGGTTTATCTCCTGAAAATAAATCTGAATCTTTAGCTGAACTATCACATCAAGATTCAGTTAATAAATCTTGCAAGAGAAAATTAGAATATAAAATTGTCTCTAATAAAAACAAGATATATTATTTATCATCTTCACCAGAATATTTAGCTCCAGTACCAGAATGATAAAATTTAAGATTAAAATAATATTATAGTGTAATATATTAAACTATAATATTATTTTATTTTATCTGCATTAAGATAATATTTTGTGAGAACTGTTAATTTTCTGTATTATGATTTTCTGTATTATGATTTTCTGTATTTTCTGTATTTTCTGTATTATCTATATTTTCTGTATTATGATTATCCATATCTTGAATATTTTCTACATTATGATAATCTATATCTTGAATATCTTGAATATTTTCTGTATTTTCTCTATAATGATAATCTATATTTTGGCAGTCTATATATTGAAGATCTGTATTTTGAGAATTCATTGTACTATAAGGAACATAATAAAGTTGAAATTTATCAGGATTTTGTAAAGCTATAATAGTTAATATTTCTGTATCATTCATATAAATATTCAACATACACGACAAATATATATTGTATTTTTTAAGTACATAAATATTAATCTCCCTGTTATTTTTAATATTTATTGGCATATTATTTTCGAACAAATCTTGGCAATTATCTATAATTGGTATCACAAAATTTGGATCATTAATTTCTAGAGAGTCTTTAATATGATTGAAACGAAAATGTTTTATTTTAACTAATTTATTTACAATTTCATTATCATTTTTATATTTTCTTAGAATGATAATAAAGTCTATCTGATTAAAATTTTTGTAATATTTAATATAATTTATGACAATATCTTTATAATTTATCAAATCATTTAGATAACAATAAGTATATCTATAATTATTATTTTTATCTATTTTTTTATTTTTCTTATAGAACAATTTATTAGCACAAACTGTATTGTTTATTATCCCAGTAAGCTCTAAATTATTGGGGATATTTTCTAATTCATCAATATAAATTAATTCAATACCATCACGAGATACAAAATATCGCTTTGAAAAAACAAGATTAATGTTTATAGATTCAACGCTAGAATTAATGCTGTCAGGATTTATTATATCTGTAATTTTATCATAATCAGAATCAGATATTATGTTTCCATCAATTGATCTAACAATTAAATTTTTTTCTTTGATTGTGTTTATCATGGCTAACATATTTGTACAACAATTCATTATGTGACAGATAGTAATATAAATAGATTTATATTAAAATCAAATCAAATAATTTTCAATTTTTATGATAGATTATTTTAAAGCTTTTGAATCTGCTGGCTTCACCTGCCCTCTTCTCCTGCTCTATCCAATACATGTTTAGAATTTTTAATATTATAATCTACTGCTAATGCTGTAAATGTTTTATCCATTCGAAGTCTTTTTGAACCAAATCTAAGATTATCATGATTTTTTGACATTATAGCAATATTCATAATATCTATATCATCTGAGAAGTAAGGAAAATATTTTATATTGTTAGGATTCTCTCTTACAACTAGATCTACAATATATTTATCTCTTAATAGTTCATCTGACAAATAGTCAATGAATCTAATATCTTTATTTATTAGATTCATCATTGTAACTCTATTATTTCTAATATTAATTGGTGCAATAGAAATAAATTTAGGATATATATTTATGACATTCATCATAAAGTTTTCATTCATAATTAGTTCATCTGGGATATATTTTATTGCTGTTCTACTGTAGTATAAAGCTTCAATTACAACTTCTGGATCTAACTTTAATTCGTCAGAAACATGTTCTAGATTCATTCCATTCTTGGATAGAGCAAAGAAAACAAAATCTTTATTATTTTTTAAATCTTTTGATACATATTGAAATGTATATGGATCATTTTTAACTGCAGTTGTCATTAGATCAAGATTATCTTTTAACGATTCAGAAAGATGTTTTATAAGCTTGGGATATTTATCTATCATTTTTTCTGCAATTTCTTTGTCATCATTATTGTTTATAGTAATCAACTTTATATTATATCTGGTTACATTCTTGACTGTATCCATATAATATATTGCAAAATTCCTGTCTGATAATATGTCATATTTTTTAAAGTCACATAATGTAAAACTATTATGTATTTTTTTTACGCTGTGTATTGGGTTTGATATAATTTTATTAAAAACAATATCTTTATCGTACAAGTGAAAATTGTTTATTATCTTGATATAAATAGCATAATTTGCTACGACAAATTCAAATTTACAGACAATATCATTATTATCTGCTATTATTTGATCACAGAAATTGATTCTTTTGGTGATCTCAGTTTCTCCGCTAATGCTGTTAATTGTAGTAATATTATTGGTTATATTCATTTGTATATTTATCTAATTAAGAAATTAAATATCTTTAACTTTGGACTAGTTTGTAAGAAGAATAAAAGACCTAGCTTAGTAATTAGGTTGAAGCTGAATCTAAATGATAGGATAAAATTTGATACTACCCTAGTTTAAGGCTTGAAATTTTCAATTTTAAGTTATTATCTACTAATAAAAATGAAAATATTAATCTATATACATTTTTGTATAAATTGATACTTTTACTATATCACATAATGGCTTTTATAGATATATTAACCCGGAAAAATGTTAATATTGAGAGTTTATCTGGTGAGATTATAGATCTAAAAGATTATTTTCAAATCAGTAAATTGATCTTTAATACTGAAATTATATATGACGTAAGTATTAATTTAACGCATGGAATGCCAGAATATAGGTTATATCATTCAGAATTATTTAGATTAGACATTATTCCAGATAATTCGACGATTCAGGCTATCATTGAAAATAGAATTGGATTCAAAAGTTATCAGAGAAAAAAAAGTAATATTGTTAGATTATCCAGTTATCCTGAAATAGCAAAATATCAGGATTTATTCTACTATGAGTTATCTAAGTTTAGAATAAACACTAATAAATATCCCATAATTAATCATTATAATACTATTATAGATTTATGTGATGAAAATATATTGATCATAATTCAATTAATATCAATTGTACCTGATAAAGTTATTAATACTATCAAAAATAACATTAATAATAAATTAATTTATAAAGAATACAACTTATTATTAGGCTTGATGGATGAAAATAATAAAATAGATCTAGAAGACCAGAATCAGCTCCAGAACATTAATAAAGATGAATATAAAATCCTTCAATTTTATAAGTTAAATAGTGTAATATCTGAAAAATATCCAGTAAGAATATTAGAAAATAAAAATGATGAAAATTTGATACACATAGCAGTAACATTTAATAACAGAATTTATCAACAATTATCTAATAAATATAAAACTAGAGATATAACAGCATTGGCTGCTGGATTGGATCCCTATATCATTGAATATGCTCCCAAATATCTATTAGAAGATAATGATATTATGAATAGAGCAATTGATACAAATTCTGATATATTAACATTAATTACTGAAAAATATTTCTATAATAATAAAAATAAAATAATAGAATCAATGTACATAAATAAAATTGGATTAGAAATATTTCCAGAGTTTGCTAGGAGAGATAAAGATTTGGTATTGAAAGCAGTTGAATATAAATGCACCAATTTAAGATATGCATCAACTGAATTACGTAATGATTTTCAAGTTGTAATGAAAGCAGTTGAAAATAATGGTAATAGTTTAGAATACGCAGATATTAATCTGCGTAATAATAAAGTAATATTTTTGAGAGCTGTAAATAATAAAACTACTGCGTTGTTATATGCTTCAGAAAATATTTTAAATGATAAAGAAACAATGTTAGATGCTATTAAAATAAATGGAAATATATTGTCACTTATAAACTCGCAATTTCGCGATGATAGAAAATTTGTTTTAGAAGCTGTTAAATCTCAGGGTAAATCACTAGAATATGCGCTTCACCCCTTCCGCCAAGATAAAGAAATTGTATTACAGGCAGTTAGCAACTATGGTGAATCATTAAGATTTGCTTCTATTGCTCTTAGAGATGATAGACAAGTTGTATTACAAGCTGTTAAAAATGATGGACTTGCTTTAGAATATGCGAGCATTCGTAATAGAAATGATAGAGATATAGTTTTAGCAGCAATTAAAAACAATGGTTCTGCAATTGAATTCATGAATAAAATATTGGCTGGAGATAAAAATATCGTATTAAAAGCCGTTGAAAATAACGGACTCGCTTTAAAGTTTGTAGCAAAAGAACACGATATTATCATTCAATCATCTTTATGTTTGAAATATAAAATATATGATTTTGAATATTTATCTGCTGATGAAGAGATAGTATTAGCAGCTGTTAAAAATAACGGACTTGCTTTAGAATATGCGTCAGAAGAATTGAAAGATAATAGGATAGTTGTGTTAGAAGCTGTAAAACAAAATAATCGTGCATTAAAATATGGATCTATTAGATGTAAGAATGATAAAGAAATATTAAAGGCTACTAAAGGTGATATTAAATATTATGAAAAAAAATAAGTACAATCGGTATAGTTATTTATAATATTTTAGTTTATAAATTTTTATTATAATTAAGTAATTGTCGTTTAATATATAATAGATATGTCTGTTCTACAAAATCAACTTACAACTATTTTTGAGATACTTAAAGAAAAGGCTTCGGTTGAAGACAGCTTACAAAGTTTAAAAATAAACAGTCCAGATAAATCCTCCAATTTATCATTCAGTATCAATGACAATACTGTAGATCTTGAATTATCACACGACGATTTAATGTTTAAAATTATTTATAATAGTAATACATTATTAAGTTTCCTTGAAAATTCAGCATCATTTGAAGTCAATGATGTCTTTATGAAGAATAATATTAGTAATAATATTTATGCTGATTATATTACTTCAAAAGAAAATAGTGATGAATTAACTATTGAATCTAAGGTCATTAATTTTGGTAGTCCATATGGTAAGATTAACTTTATCGGTACTACAACTTTCCTTGAAACCCAAGAAATTGCTTCAAGAGATAAATTATTTGGAATCAATTTAGCTCCTGAACCTGGCAGCACAGATGCTATTGATATGGGACAGGAATCTGGAATAATCATTCATAGCAATATATCTGATGGATATATAAGAACAAATTCAGCAGCAAACAGTTTCCTAATAAAAGCTCCTCTACAAGCAAATGAAGGTAAAATTTTATATTCTGATCTTGATGACAATATTGATGTTATTGGAAATCTTAATATACAAACTAATATTGTTGCAAATGAAATTACTGGAATTAAAAAGATTATTATAGATGATCTGAGAGTTGATGATAATCTTATTATTAATGCATTAACTAATTTTATTAAACCTATCAATATTAGGTCAGATAATATTGAAAATAATCTTGTTGATGGTAGTATATTTTATAATAATACATCTAAAAATATTCAATATAATAGTAATAATAAATTATATACATTGTTATCTACAGATTCATCTAACAATGGAGATGTATTTGATAATAATGTTACATTTAATTCAGTTCTTTATTCATCCAACATGATCAGGGCGAAGCATATACTGCCCATATCGTCAGATCTAGACGACATTGATAACATTGATCAACACATTAATATATTTGGTAACGTTATCAATATCGGTACAAATGATTCTCATGTTATAATTAGAGGTATAACTTCATACATTGAAACGACAAATTTAAAAGTTAATGATAAGATTATCACACTAAATATTCAAACTGAAATTGAGGGTGTTCCGCAGATACCTGATTATGGGGCTAACTGCGGGATAGAGATAGTGGGAACTAATAATATTATTGGTTATATAAAAACCAATCATGATGCGACAAAGTTTATATTTAAAGCACCTCTAGCTGATACTTATAAGCAAATCGCTCCGCTAGAATTGGACAACAGTTTTATGATGACGAATAAAGCAACGTTTAAAACTGACGTCAATATTTTAAATTTACATGTTACAAATGATACAGATTTAAGAGGGACCAATATAACTTTAGAATCTAATAATATTAATATTAATGGGATTATGAAGAATAATAATGTTATTGATAACAGGTTGAATTCTACTATAGAAAATAATGGTACTATTAGAAACAATAATATTTTTAATAGTACAGGTTTAATATCAAGTACTGGTAATGTTAACCTAGATAAATGTAATGTTACAAATCTTATTGGTGAGAATGTAAAATTTATTTCTAGTGAAACAGATTCTTTTACCGTGAATAATTTATTTGAACTACATGAATCTTGCAACAGTATTTTAAGGGGGAAAATAGAGGTGGATGCAAACATTACAATAAATGAACTTGTAACTATAAGTACATATTCAAGTAATGCAACATTTGTTACATCTTTGTTTGAAGGTGTAGCTACATTTCAAAATGAGGTAAATATAGATAATACTGTTCTTAGACTGAATTCTTCTGAATTACTTGGTGATTTCACAGTGTCAAACAAGTTACATGTAGTAGAAATTAATTCAAACATTATTAATTCAGATTCTATTCTATCTACTATTAATGAACTTGAAAGTATAACTTCAACAAGTATAACGTCAGATGAAATTGCATCTAATACAGTTACAACAGTAAAATATAATGATGATGATGGTAATGAAATAGAAAATGATTTGGACATTACAGGAAAAGTATTGAATATTTTATCTGATACTATTAATATTGGTAATAGTCAATCTATTATTAATATTTTAGGAACTACATATTACTCTTTTGTTTCTCAGGTCATTATTAAGGATAATATTATTACGGTAAATGGGGAAAAAGATATTAATGGAAATAAAAAACCAGTTGATAATGGTTTTAATTGTGGAATAGAGATTCTCGGGACAAATGGAAATGGTCATATTATTACCAATACGACAGGGGATAAATATTATATTAAAGCGCCATTGTCTCCAAAGCAAGATTATATAGCAACTCTAGATTCATTAACAAGTAATTTTACTCTTGCTAGTAACTTTAGCGTAACGGGATCATGCTATTTTCAGGGCACTGTTAACTTTTATACACAAACTAATTTTTTCTGTGATATTACTCTATATAATATAAATGATACAGATCTAAACAATAAAGAAAATATTCAAGATGGTAGTATTTTATTCAACAGTGATAGTAATAATATTTTAGTCTATCATAGCAATAAATGGAATTCTATTATTACTGCGAGCCTAGATGGTACTTCTGGGGACTTTGTCAGCGACGACCTCAATGCATCCAGTATAACAGTTAAATCTAGTCTCATGCTGACAGATACTGCTATTTTTACAAGTCATAGAATTAATGTTATAGGTACTGCTGTAACTAATGATTTAATTGTTAAAAATGATGCAGATATTAAGAAGATTGTATCTGAAAATATACAAAGTGATATAATTATAGCTAAAAATAATCTACAAGTAAATACAATAACATCTAGAGAAAATGAGACATTAATGACGATCGATGCTGATATTATCAATATTGGAAGACCAGGATCTGAAGTGAGAATATTAGGGGATCAGACACAAGTGCTTGTCAATGAATTAAATGTTTATGATAAGTATATTTACCTTAATATTAATGAGGAAAATAATGGTGGTATTGATGAGGGTTCATTGAGTGGAATAGAAATTTTAGGATTAAATAATAATAATGGTTTTATTAGGACTAGCGCTGATGCAGCTCGTTTCGAGATTAAAGCGCCAAAAGATACAACTGCTAGATATGTTGCAACATTAAGTCTTAATAATAATGATCTCGAAGTCTCAGGTAATACAACCCTACATACAAACCTAGATGTTATTGGAGATATAAAATGTATTGGTGATAATGTTATCTTGAACAGTAATAATGTTGATATAGGTCCATTTAAATATATCAATAATGCAGCATTAATTACAGGAAATAGTGTTGTTGTAAATGGACAAGTTTTATTTATAACAACATCTGAGACGATTATTATTGGAGTAATTCAACTTGATGGAACAAACAGTTTTAATGGTACAAATACCATGAATGATGTGACGTTGATCCAAGGAGATAATACAGTTTCAGGAACAACCATCATGCAAGGAACAACAAATATTAATGAGAATGTATTTATTACAGGTCTTAATGTTATCAACGGTAATACAGAAATAAATAATGTTATTGCAATGAATGGTAATATATCGATTGATGGTACAACCACTATTATTGGTGATGTAGATATCAATGCAATGAATATTGTTATCAGTAATACAAGTGTTAATATTAATTCAGATATATCATTCAATAATAAGACTGATATAAATGATAATACTATTACTACAGATAAAACAGTAACTTTTAATAATAAACTCACGGATTTTACTAAGACAGCAAGATTTTATAATGAAATTGTATTCGATAATTTATCTGAATATATGTCTAACCAAGAAGCTGTAGATAATGGTGTTCCATTGTGGGGATTATATCGTACAGGTGGTATCATAAAGATAAGGTTGGATGCAGTTTTACCTACGTTAACTTTAATTGGAAGTCCTAATATAAAGTTAGATAAAAATATCCAATATATCGAACTGGGTGCATCTTCACTCGATAATTTAGATAATGATATTCTTGTATCTATCGTTTCTATCCATAGTGATATTGTAGGAGAAGTTTTATCATTTCCAATTTTATTAGATTCATTAAATATAATAATTACTGATATAGATTATAGCATATCTACAAATTATATTATTACATATAGAACTGAAGATTCTAGTGGCAATTATGTTAATAATTATAGAAATCTATACATCAGAGATGATGCTAGACCAATAAAGTTAATTATTGATAATATCAATCAATACTTTTATGCTAATGGAAGAAATAATTCATTTTCGAATGGTAGAATGTTAAATGGAATACTTAATGTATTTGGTTTATCACCATTAGCAAGAAATAATATTAATTTTGGATACAAGACAATAGAGAATAATACAGATGTAGTTAATGATAAATGGAAGTTTATTTTTAAAGTACATATTAATGGACCGATTAATAGACCTATACTGGGGTTTGCGATTGATACTGACCAATTGCGCCAAGATAATGGAAAATATAGATTACAGATTGGAGATACTTTTTCTAATACAATTGTCTCGTATCAAGACATTAATGGGATAAATACTTCATTTACTATTGATACTCCTATTTTAGAAAGTCTTGTTAATGAACTGACAATTGAACTTGTATATGAAAGTCCATTAATGAAGTTAGTATTTATTGATCAATCTAATAATATATTATTGACTATAAATTTTCCTGAGGATATAGCTGTTATAACACCATCTGTAAATTATTATCCTTTCAGCATATATACCGAAGGAGCAAGCTTTGTATTTACTTCAGATATTGTTTACCAAATTAATTTCTAATGAAATAATTTACTATATCTATATAATTATTATACAGATATTAATGGACATAAATGTTTTCGGACTAGAGACAATAAAAATAACAGATAATTCTTCTATTATAGATAATGATCTTATACTAGAAGAATTAAATAATTTCAGTTTGAATAATTCATCATTTACTTTTATCAAAAATAAATTAGCCATAAATCAACTTACAAATAACAGTTTTATTACAGATGAATTATTAACAAAATCTATAACTGCAAATAATATAGTCAGCAATAACATTAATACAGATTCATTTTATATAACAAATAATAATAATATCATTACAATAAATAATCTTAGCGTCAAAGATTATAATATAAATCTCAACAATATTAATATAGATACAATTTCATGTATTAATCTTTTAACCATAACTATGAATGATTTAACACTATCTAATATTTCAACCATATCATTAAACATATCTACAGTTAATGTCATATCATTGAACACTATAACCATTAATACACAGATATTAAATACAGATAACTTTGCTTCAAATAACATTGATGTAAAGTCAATAACGACGTCCAGTAATGTTATATATAATTCTGAATATGCTACTGTAGCAAGCAATAAAGCTACAATTGATGGTAATGCTATAATTGATAATTTAATTGCAGAATCTGTAACTTTACCATCTATAATATGTGATAATGTAAATAGTATCAATATTGAAAACGATAATTTATCTGCTAATATTATTAGATGTAAATTACCTGAATATATAACCGCTAATGATGCAAGAAATAATATTACAGAAAATAGTCTATTTAGAACTGGATCAATTGTGAGAATATCAAAAAATATCGTTCCAGTTAATGCTATTGAACTTGTTGGAGATGGTGAGATCACCATTGATACATCTACTGATTATATTGATCAAGGATATACTTTATTAGATAACACTTATCAAGTTGAAAAAAAGAGTAATGTTATGAATAGAGTTGAAGGTATCTATAGAGTTAAATATAACGCTATTAAAAATAATACTATATTTCAAAATTTAGAAAGAATAATAAATATTATATAAAACAATATAATGTCTGATTTTTTCATCAGAAGAATAAATGAAAATATAATTGACGTAGATTATAATCAATTATATTCCCAGTACAAAACAAGAAGGAAAATACTTAACCTTGAGAATATTTATTCATTCCCTGTCAACAATATAACTTATGTAAAATATAACGCAATTGACATTCGTAGTGATTATGTCACACTGAATAATTTATTGCTGAATAATTCTATAATAAATGACAATTCAAGTATAACATGTAATACTATCATAAATAATGACTTGATAGTATCAAATAACATAATTAATGATACAACATTAAATATCACTAATTTAACAAACTTAGAAGATGCTACATTAAATAATGTCACTACCAATAGTTTAATATTAAATGGTATATTAAATGTCACTAATATTGATTTTAATACTATTACAAACATTACATCTGATACAATGATCTGTAATGAGATTATTAATGATAGTGTTATATCAAACACACTTAATAGTAAAATGATAGATTCTCCATTTATTGATATTAATACTATTACGTCTAACAATATTATTACAAATAATGCTATAATTAATAATCTTATTATAGATTCTATTCAATTAAATACATCATCAATTAATAATAATAACTTTATATCTGTTAATAATATAACAATACAATCTCTACTTACATATTTATTTATTAGTCCAAATAATGTATCATTAAATTCCACATTATCATCAAACAATTTTACTGTATCAAATATTATAACTAACAATATAGATAATTTAAATAATATGATAATATATAACACACCAAATCTTATCGGTGATATAATTAAAATTTCCTAAATATTTTATATGACATTAAATAAAACAAGTTATCTAGATATTAAAGATAATTTTATTATTAGTGAAAATACAAATCTATCCATTCTTACAAATAAATTTATAGTTAATAATGATATAATTATAGATAATGATAATACCTTCAGATCAAATTTATCAGACAATATATTTTGCTCTACAATTGTATCCAATTTGATTTCCACAAATAATATCACTTTGAACAGTATTAATTGTGCAGAAATTTTATCCAATAATATTTCTTTTGATAATAGTATTGCTAATAATTTCAGTATAGATTCAGAAAATACTGAAATTGAATATATAAAATTTATCCCTTCTACAGCAACAAATACATTATCTATATCAAATATATCTATCACATTTATTTCCAGTATCAATATCATTTCTGACAATATTTCCTGTGATAATATTTCATCTACTAATACAATAATAGATAGTTTATTGATAAATGACATAAATCTTGATCTTTGTATTATTGATACACTTGTTGTCAATACAAACATTTCATTTGTAACTTTTAATCTAATAAATACATTTGATTCTTTTATTGATTCAAATATATTTATAAATAATTTTACATCTAAAACTTCATTTACAGTTTTGAACAATAATGATATTATTATCGATAGTATTACAACTAATAATATTAATTGTCTGGATGTCACTTGTAATAGTATAACTTGCCAGAATATTGCTGTAAATGATATAAATAATATTATATTCCCATCAAATCCAGTTTATATAAATCAGTTGTTCTGTAACAGTGATATATTAGAAATAAACTTAAATAAATTAATTCCATCTTTTGCATATACAAAGAATGATAATATTGTCATTAATAAATCTGAGATAGATCCAATAACAGTAAATACATTTCTTTATTTTGATGAGATTATAAATGGAAATAAAAGTAATTTTGATCAGAATATATCCCAATATCCTGCAGAATTTGGTTTGTCTAATAATAATAATCAAGTTAATTTTATTCAATCTTCTTTGACAACCTTTTATTTTGATTGGGTAAACGACTTTAATGACTATAACTATACTATCAATTCAATAATAAATTTTATTGTAAATGAAAAAACTGACAATTCAATATCATTAACTTTTGATCAGAATAATCCCGACTTCACCATCATTATCAAGAACGATAAAATTACTGAATTTAGATTACAAGTAGATACTGATATATATAACACTGACATTAATATTAGTAATACATTTAATACATCGTTAACGGGAAATCATAACGTCACATATAAAGTTATAAATATAGAAAATGAATTATTTAATACTTTTCAAGAAGATATAAAAATAATTGCTAATAATAATTCTACTTACTATGACATTTACTTTGAAGACGAAAATAGCGAAAATTTAATATTATTAGATAATAGAAATATTAGAAAATTAGATGATGACTATGTTAGATATTACTATGACGATAATTATGAAGATAATGTAAATGAAGTAAAATTACCATTTATATGTAAAATCATCCATAATATTAATGATGTTAGTCTAAAATATTATTCAGATGAAAATATAAGAGAATATATTTTAGTCGATCCTTCAACAACTGAATTTTGGATATATAATGATATTGATAATGTATTATTTAATCTAGATGATATTGTTATATTTAATTTTAACCAGATTAATTCATTCTATGATAAATGGTCTCATATATCAATTCAAAAGTATAATAATATTACTGAAATATTTATTAATGGAAAACTAGATCAAACGTTAACCAACTCTTATTCTAGATTAAAAATACTTGCAAATATAAAGACATCTAAAATAGAATCATATGATTTTATTAAAAATCATTTAGTATTTTATCCAGTGTTTGATAAAGATGAAATAGATTCAAATATTGATTCTCGTTTACATCGCAATCTTACAACTGTTATAGATGTTAGTAAAATTAATTACACTATTGCTAACACTGTAATTAACAATAACCTCGGATCCACTATTATGTTTTGGTTATACATAAATATTAATAATTTAAATACATTAATAAATATTGTAAGTATTGATAACATTAATATCTCTATCCAAAATAACATTATTAACATATCATTTGGTAATGTATCTAGTATCATTAATCTGATATATAGTAGATGGTTTCATATATCAATTGTATTTAGAAGTAAAAATTTTCTTACCATATATTTGGATGGAGGAAAGTATGAAACAAATATACTTGATGAATCTATAGAGCTCAATTCTCTGGCTCCCAACCCCCCAGATCCAGTAAATCCAGCAAAATATAAAATTAAAAACTTTAGCTTTATAAAAAGGTTATCGTCTCAGTTAGAAATTTATTCATATTATTCTAATCAATATAACAATATCGTTATTGATAATATGGACCATATTATACCAAATTATGATATCGCTAATCCAAATATTGAACCAAATATTGAACCAAATATTGTACCAAATATTGTAACAAATATCATTGTAGATAATCCAGATATATGGACTATTGAGACCTGGTTATATCTAACAGATAATTTTATCATCAGTAATTCTTTTTTTACAATTATAATAACTAATATTAGCATTACTATAAATTCTGATTACATAAGTGAAACAATTATTCCAATCAAAAAATGGTTTCATTTATGCATTCAGAATGATAATATTTTTATAGATGGAAATTCTGTTGTTTCAAATATTAGTTTAACCCTAGATCCAGTAAATGAAATATCAACCAATGGTAGAATCAGTCAATTTTCAATCATAACATCTAATAAAAAATATATTATGCCATTCATACCTTCAAATACTATTTTGCTTGATAATATTATAAACTCAAAAACTATTTTTTACAATTTAAATGATTCTAATCTTGACAATGTAGTAACTTATAATAATACTATCATAAATCAACCATCAATTGAAATTATAGGAAATAAATTTACACTGATTGATAACATTGATAATTATGTTGATGAAGGGGTTAACATCATATATGATTTATTTTCAACAAAAATAAATTTGATAGTTGAAAATCAGAACATAGATTTGAACAATAAGATTTATTTTTATTCTCTTTTTGATGATAATAAATTAATAGCAGATAATTTCAGATACATCAAATCTGAGAATTAATATAATTTCAGATTTATCAAAATAAAATTATTTTGTTTTAAAAGCCATTCACTATGGTTGCTCGGTGTAAATATGACCTATACCACATTTACAGCCTGTACAACAACCAAAAAGATTGGCCTTGAGAGCAGATCCAGAGTTTTCTTCAGAAACAGGCGGGAGGTCTCTCCCTGCTCACTACATCCAGCTCTCTAGCAACGTAAGCATGTCGTCAATAATGTACCACATGCGTGCTTCGGTGCCAGCAACCTCGTTCCTGCTCCGCGTTGCAACGAGGTCAAGGTCCGTGGTGATCGTCTTGATCTGGTCCAACACCTTCGCGTTCTGCTCCGCCATGAGCTCGAGAAAGTCCTCGGGGAAGGCAGAGGGGGCGGGAGCTTCAAAAAGCCCACAAGAAGATGGGCTCCCTCTGCGGATCACCGCCATGTTCTCCTCCAAGTCGCTAAAGATCTTGGTGGTGAGGTCTTCGAGGGCTACCATCTTCTGGTGGGCTTGTTGAAGCTCCCTCGTCTTAGTTTGCTCTGTCTTTAACTGGCTCTCCATGAAGTGGCGGATCTTGTGGAAGATGACGTTCACCCTGGCCATCAGCCTCTCCATGGTGGCGGGCGAGGTGGGAGTAGTTCAGGGGGTTCCCAGGGTGGTTCCCAGGGTGGTTCCCAGGATAGTTCCCAGGGTGGTTCCCAGGGTGGTTCCCAGGGTGGTTCCCAGGATAGTTCCCAGGGTGGTTCCCAGGGTGGTTCCCAGGATAGTTCCCAGGATAGTTCCCAGGGTGGTTCCCAGGGTGGTTCCCAGGGTGGTTCCCAGAGTGGTTCCCAGGGTGGTTCCCAGAGTGGTTCCCAGGATAGTTCCCAGGATAGTTCCCAGGATAGTTCCCAGGATAGTTCCCAGGGTGGTTCCCAGGGTGGTTCCCAGGGTGGTTCCCAGGGTGGTTCCCAGAGTGGTTCCCAGGTTTTGTTTGTATTAGGAGCCCGCAAGCACCTAAGGGTGAATCTTTTGTTTATTATTTACATCCACAAACTAAATTGTTTCAATTTTTTCATTAAAATTATATAATGATAATATTAATGAAAATAAAAATCTTATATATAAAACATATATGACTGAAATTTTAGTGCAAGAAAACATAAAAAGATTAATGAAAGTTGATAATATTGATAATACTAGTGATAATGATAAAAAAATAGCAATATCACAATTCACCAATAATGAATTAGAGTTACAGTTAGATAGACTCGTTACACCTGACCAGACATTAACCAATAATATTACTCTAATGAATGATTTATTTTTTACCAGTTCATTATTTATAAAAAATTTATCTGCAAATTCTGTACTAGCAAATGATATTACTTCAAATAATTTACATACGAATAGTATAACTAGTACAAGTATTAATTGTGATTCAGTTATACATAATACACAATTAAGTTGTTTTAGTATTATGCATGATGATGGAGTAACAATATTAAATGATCAAAGTATTACAATAGATGGCCAGATGCAAAGATTTAAATTTGATGAATTATATGTGAATAATCAATTGGTTAATATTGATAACCTTAATTATGATCGAACAAAATCATATTCTGATAAATCTATTCATTTTATAACTGGATCAGAGATATTTTGTATTACACTTGCAACAACCTTATCATCTGGGGCTTTTATTCGGTTATCTGATGATGAATCTATATTTGAATTAAAAGATCCTAGAAATGATACTATTTATACATTTTTACTTACTAGAGATAACATAACTATAGTATCTGGAAGCACTATTCTGAATGATGGTCTTGATGTAAATAATCATATTTCTACTAATTCAATTATAGAATTTAATAGAGCTGTAACAAATGACATTAAATCTGGATCATTTGTTGCAAATGTAGTAGAAACTGATAATATATTTGCAACCAAGCTTTCATTACTACAAAATTTATATATAAATAATATGATATTTGATAATGTCATAAATTTATATTGTAATACAGTATTGGCTGATTTTAATATAATCCATACTAATGCTTCAGTAGATAATTATATTAATAACTTGGATGTTATCAATGTCCAAAATGAAATAACAATGTCGAATAATTTAAATATTAACAGTTTAGATAGCAACATTATATATGCTAATAATTGTAATGTTGATAGTGTAAATACATCTACTTTAAATGTATCTGAATATATTTATCTGAATAATGGAATAAATATATCATCTGGTAATATTATCATTGATAAATTATTTGTTGATGATAATTTAATATCTAATGTTATTGATACTAATAATATTGTTGTAGATGATGATTGTTTGATTGACAATTTAACTATTACTAATCCATTTCAAATATCTAATTTAATTTTTAGAATGGGATTTATTGAATCTGTAGATATGAATGATGTGTTTGCTGATATTGTATCTGTCCAAAATAATATTTCTTATTTTGATAATCTACAATGTAATACTGTTAAAATGAAAAATATAGATACTGTTGGGTATATATTAAGTAAAAAATATTTTATTTATTTTAGCATTGTAAATGGCACTAAAACTATAATAGATAATAGTATAAATTGTTTCGAATTGATTAATAATAAAATCCAAATAAAATTAATAGGATATTATGAAATAGTTATAAGATCTAATACATCTACACAAAATAATATAGATATAGAAATAAATGAAAATGATAATATTTTCAATATTAATGCTATCCATAATAAATCAAATCTAGAAAATACAAATGTATTGAATAATTTCTTTTATGTTTATTACATTAAAAATATTAATTCATTTATAGACATTGATGTATCAATTGATTCAATGGTTAAAATACTAAAATACTAAAATTATCTTATTATATAGATGTTTGAACAAAAATACAGGAAAATGTTGGGGTTAGAAAATGTTAATAACACTGCAGATATAAATAAAATATTTAATACTTCACAAATTGTCAATCTTGAACAAGAATTAAACAAAAAGATAAATGTATCCGAACTAAGTAGTTTCAATAATTTAACTATTTTGTCTAATCTTCACATCGATGGAAACTGTAATGTAAATAATGGTATAATTAATGACATTACAACTGTAAATATTTCTTCATTAAGTGTTAATAGCACCAATATAACTTCATTAACTGTTAATACAGATAGTTTATATTGTAATACTGTATTTTCAACAAATATTATTGCAAATGATATTATGTCTGATAATGTTATCAATATTATTTCACCTATTATTAGGATAGGTAATGATAATTCTGTAGTAGAAATTTACAGTAGGTATGAAGAAATAGAGGAAACAGATACATTTTTTCAATCAAAAAGAATTGTTCTTAATTATGATAATAGAAGAAATAGAGCGCGTGATAATGGGAGACAAGCTGGAATACTCATTAGGGGGGATGATGGAACTGGATTTATCAGAGTTAATGGTTCTGCAGACGGATTTGATGTAAGATCTCCAACGGATAATTCAATCGGAAGATTAGTTTACCTTGACAGAAACTTTAATCTCACTGTTCCAGGAACTACAATGCTCCAAGATGTTATAGTTGAAGGAAATATTACAATCACAAATGATCTTTCAGCCAATAATATTAATGCTATCAATAATATCACTGCAAATACTATTAATGCTATAAATAGTATTATTGCAGATGAAATTATTGTAAATACAAATGCTAGTATCCAAGACTTACAAATCAATAACAGTTTAATTATTAGTAGTATTGATTTATTCCAAAATATCAATATTACTGGTCAACTAACTGTCCTAGATACAGCTACCATAGATAGTTTAATTTGTAACAATATAAATGTCACAAATTTAAATGTGATTAATTTTACAGTTACAAATAATCTGGAAATCAACAATCTAAATCTAGATAATATAACAATTAATAATAATTTGAACTGTGATAATGTCAATGCAGATACTATCAATTCAGGTAATATTAATACCATTACATTGAACTCTACTTCTATTACATCTAACAATATATTGTCGACTACTATTACCTGTAATCAAGTAACAATAAATAATAATTTATATGTTTCTAACAACACTCTCATGACCAATAACATCGTTGTAGACAATAATATTATTGGAAATAAATTAGATATAAACTTATGTAATGTTCGAAATTTATCTGCATCAACAGTAATTTTATCCGATCTAGTTGTATATAATGACATTACATGTTTATCAAATGTAAATATTGAAGGATTTTCTCTGCAAAAGATTCCAATATTATTTTTTTGTAACATTAATAATAATATAACATTAAATCAAAATGATAAACTACCATTAAATATTATTTATGATACTTATGATGGGTGGAATCTATCATCAGAATTATATAGTGTAAAGTTTGAAGGATATTATGAAATCGATTATAACTTTAATAACAGTATTATAATTGAAATTAATGCTGTTGCTATATTAAATCCTCATATATATTATCTGAATGTTAATGACGAGATAGTAATAAGAAACAGAGACGATAACAGTTTGTATAACAGTGGATTGTTTAAAATTAAAATCTTGTAATTTTATATAATTTAATTCATGGACGTAATAGACATCAATAACAGTATATCTGTAGAATTATTACAAGTAAAATTAAACAAAAGATATATGAAACTGTTTGATATTGACAATATATTTGAGATTTCAGATAATAATGATTATATATTCAAGAATAATATTGTATTCGAATCGTTAAACATAACAAAAACATTAACATGTCATAATTTTATTATAGATGAAATTGATTCTGATAAAATTTCAGCATATAACATAATAGTAAATGATATATTATATGCCAAAAATGCAGAAATAATTAATTTTACACAATTAAATGATGTATATTACAGCAATGTATCAGCAAATAATACAATTGCACTAAGTGTTAAAATAAATGAAAATATAACCTCTGTTTCTGCTGTGTCAGATAATTTATATTGTGATGATATAAATACTGATAATATTTACATGAATAATATTTATTCATCAGATGTTATTGTAGAAAATGAGAATAATATTACAATAACAGATCCAATTAATTTTAGATCAAATATTTTTATGAATAAAAACCCAACATTAAATCAAAGTTTTAGTATCAAAACAAATAATGACGATATAATATTTTATGATAGTATATCGTCATTAACAAAAATAAATAATAAAGTAGAGAAAATATTAGTATCTGATACTGATAATAATGTGTTTGTATCTAACGCAACAGTTGTAAGTTTTTTCACTTCAAATAATGTATTTGCTAATAATCTTATTTGTGATAATTGTACTATATCTCCACAGGTTAATTTTAGTTTTTCAACTTTAAATGCAATTACAATGAATTTGTCAGGTTTGAATGCTATTAATACTACAGATATAATTAGTTCAAATGCTAATATTAAAAATGTGGTATGTACAACAGCACTTAATACTTTATCAATCGATTCATTATTAACAATAACAGAGGAAATAACATCAAATGATATTATTGTTAATAAATTGTTATCAAATATTATAAAGACAGATAATATTACATCTGAAAATATCTATTCTGATAATTTATTTGCGAATTTATTTAATGCACATACTATTAATGGAAATATTATTACAGATAATTTACAAGTTAATAATATAGATTCAAATGATATTGTTACCAAAAATTTGATAACGAAAAACACAGGAACAAAAAGCCTAACGACAAACAGGTTGATAACAAATGATATTATATTTAATAATATCATTTTGTACGATTATGATGATGATGTAATATTTATTTTATAGCGGGGCGAGGAGAATACAGAATACAGAATACAGAATACAGAATACCCCCTCTCGTGCCCTCGCCGCCCCCATTATTAACACATTGAATACAATTCATGTACCATACAGATTGTTTCAGCTGCAAGTTTATCGTCCATAATATTAGCAGGAATAAGTTTATTTTTTATTGTATTTAATTGCAAAATATTTGTTGTATTATGATCAAAACAAAAATATTTTGCAATATATTCATCATCAAGAAAATTATTATTTTCAAATAAAATCTGTAATAAGTATATCCGGAAAATATAACGATATACTTTTGCTTTCTTCATGATAGGGTTATCAACAGATAATGTTTTTTGTATTGTATTATAAAAAAAGTTATAGTTGTAATCAAAATCAACATTAATGTTATTTACAGAATTTACAGAGTTTGGACCAATATCGCACGAAATATCAACAAGATTTTTTCTTGTTTTATTGTCACTATCTAAACAGAGACATATCACAAGTGACCTTATATATATATTTTCAGATTCTTTCGGTGATGTGTACTCAAAATCTGACTGGATTGATTCAACAAATCTTGGAATAGAATCTTGTGTTAAGATAGATAATTTACTAATTCTGTCAAATATTTTAGTTGCTTCTGTCATATATACTTCATACAATTGATCTGCTACTGCTTTGCAGCTTACTTTGATGTCTATATCTCCTGGAGCTAGGGATTCAATTATATAATGTGCCATAATGTCATTATAACTGTATGATGCTTTCTCAGCAATCTTAATAAGAAAAAATTTATCTATCATTCTAATGTATGATGCACTCCCAAATAAAATAGTATTTTGTTTAAAATATTTGTTGTTATCAATAATGGAATAAAATAAATCTGACAATTCTTGTATTAGAAATAATTTATTATTAAAATCTTTGATAATAGTATCGCTGCTATATTCTGAGTTTGGATAGTATGGAATTGAGCGGTTATTTATTACATGTTTAAAATAAAAATATTTAATGTACTGATAACTTTGGTTGAAAATAATATTATCAGTTGAAAATTTAATTGCTAATGGGATAGCATCGTTGAAATAAGCGTTATTATGTAAAAACTGTTTCCAGCTATTTCTATCTTTAGAATAACAGTTTGTATATTTTAATAATGGAAGTAAAAGATGACGATCAAATTTAATTCTAGTAAGATTTGTATTTTTGACTTTATATAGATCAAATGTATTCATAATTTTTTTGATGTTATCTATGGAGCATTCGCTATAGAATCCTAAATTGAGGAGAGACAATAATACTGCCTTCACATAACTCTTAATAATATTAAATTGTATTTTATTTTCAAATATAATATTCCTAACTTGTGAATGTAATTTATAACTTATATCTTCATCAACTTCTGAATGTTGTTTTGTTTCAAGATTATATACAGCTTTATCAGAAAAAACATGCAAAGAAATTTTATCTGTATTATCAAAATAAATAATATTATTATCATTTAATTCATTTATTATATAATTTTTAACGAAATCTAAACAACATTCATTGTTTAAACTTGATGGATAGGTGACAAATATTGAACTACCATATATTTTTTTATTATTGTAATAATTATTAATCAAATTTTGCAATATTAATGGTGTATTGTTCCAATCATCTGCTAAACATTTTTTATAAAGTTGATACTCAAAAGATCTTGAATAATATAGACAGGATGCGGCTGTTTCTTGTGCAATAATATCTATCTGCATTTTTCAAGGCGGTTTCACACCTTTCAACACGGTTTCACACCTTTCAACACGGTTTCAATACTTACCTAGCGTTTCAAAGCGTACCTGGTGCCCAATGTATCTAGCAGCGCAAGTAAGTGCAAAGCTAAAAGCAGTTGCAACAACAAATACAAAGATAATATTTTGCAGATATATTAAATCAATATAAACATTTTTTCATTTTTTTATTACTATAAATAACCTTAATACTATCATTTCATTATGAGCGATATAATAAAGAAATGATAGTATATAAAAATATATCACGATGAATCATGATGACGATTTAAGCATTCTCCCACCTAGACAAAATTATGTATGTTTATCATTCCTTAAGAATGATGAAATTAGTGCTATCAAAGTAAGAGGTGTATTTAATGTCTATGAAGATGCATGTAAGCACGCTAAAAACCTTCAAACTATTGATACAAGTTTTGATATTTATGTTGGTGAAGTAGGTAAATGGATGCCTATGAATCCTAATGAAAAACAGGTACATAATGTAGAATATGCTGATGAAAAACTGGACAAGTTGATTAAAGGCCACGTTACAAGCCAGGAACAAATTAAGCATATTCATGAGAAGAGAAAGAATGAAATGCTCAAACATAAGATTCTTGAGACAATTGATAATAGAAAAGAAAGTTTAACTGAATATGAGAATGCTCTTAATAGTGACGCCGGTGACGCCGGTGACGCCGGTGACGCCGGTGACGCCGGTGAGGGAGAAACCCCCGCAAAATCTACCGAATTAAAAGACACCAATATCAGCAATGAGGATATTAAAAGTTCAATGGAAGCTGTAACAAAGAATATTGAAGAGTTGAATATTCAAAAGGATGAATTAGATAAACAGATTCAAGAGAATGAAGAAATGATTAAGAAATTTTCTCCACCTTAATTTTGTTATTTTTCTTGTTATAAATTAATGTATCTGCATCATAAAGGGAAATCTTATCCTGCCAATTAATGTTGTAATTTTTATTATGAAAATCTCTATATTTATCTGATCCCATAACAAAGTCTGGGATTTCTTTTGCTTTATACCAAAACACTTTATCACAAATATTATTACTATTTGATTTTTGATTTATAACCATCACACCATAATCATTAGTAAGCTCTGTAAATATCTGCTCAAACTCAGTGAAAGAATTAAATACTCCAGTATAATGATCATATAATCTTTTTCTATTTGCTGCTATACCTTCTGCAAACAAAAAAATATAATCTAAATTACCTCTCATAGCTGGATCTATACCAATACAATATTGCATTGTTAATATAAAAGATATATGATAATGGCGTCCATTTAAAAACAGTTCTTGTATTTTTTGATCTTTTTTCCATACATTACTATCACTCATACAGTCATCCATTATCAATATAGATTCATCTTCTATTATAGATTTATTTAAATTTATTCTTGCCTCATTTTTCTTTAGAAGTTTTTCTTGTCTAATAAATATTTTATTCAGAATATCTGGATTATATTCTGAATAAATATAAGATTCTGGTATAAAATGTGAATAAAATTTATTCAATTTTTCAGTTCTACTTATGGCTATAGCTGAATCTGAAAGTCTTTTATTGAAGAGAATATCTTTTGTTAGAAATGACTTTCCAGATCCTCGTTTTGCAATTATACCTATAGTACAATATTTTTTCATTTCATTCATATTAAATTTTTTTATTCTAATTGTATTTGCTCCAATTGGTATATCTTTTGATGTCATAAAATATAAAACTAATTAGATTTAGATAATTATATTAGAGATCTATAAATGATGTATTGGAAGTTTCATAAATAATGTATTGTAAGTCTATAATTTAGTTATATTGTAAGTCTATAATTTAGTTATATTGTAAGTCTATAATTTAGTTATACCAAGCATTCATTATTCGTTTGGTTAGAAATCCATTATCATCAATTTTAGGCTTTGGATTCATTTGACCAATTATATTTTTAGGTCTTAATTCTTGAGTTTTTTTTAATATTTGGATTTTATATTCATTCGTAATATAATAAATTATTAGGTAAAGAAATAATGTATAAATTAATGCTACCTCGAAACATATTGTACACCCAAGATTTTTAATATCAGTAATTGCATATTGAACACATAAGAAAAATAGAAACATAAATATTAAGAAATATATAATTGTATATGTCATATTATATTTTTAACCAGAAAATAAATAGTTTTGCAATGTTGTTAAATTATTATAATTATTTCTCATATTTTTGATAATATTTTCATCGTTCTGTCCATATTTATCAGCATCGCCTTTATCGGCATTATCTTTAGTACCATCATCTCTAGTATCATCATCTCTGGTAACATTATCTCCGCTTGAATCTGTTTTTACTGTAACTAAAGTATTCTCTAATTTGTTTAAAAATTCATTTTCATCTTTGTCGCTGTTATCATCATTCTTATCTTTGTCGTTATTACCACCATTACCATCTTTATCGCCATTATCATCTTTATCACCATTATCATCTTTATCACCATTATCATCCTTAACTTTATCGCCATTATCATCTTTATCGCCATTATCATCTTTATCGCCATTATCATCTTTGTTTACATTATCGTCCTTGACTTTGTTTACATTATCGTCCTTGACTTTGTGAACAATGTCATAATTATTTTTCTGATTATTTTTTGGATTAATAACAATATCACGATCATCATCTGAGATATTAATATTGTTATTATCTTGAATATTAAATTTATCAATTATATCTGAATGGTTTTTGTTGCAATCACATTTGCATTTATTTCTTTCACCATTTTCAATCATAATATTATTTTTATTTATCTGATCAAGAATGCTTTTTTCAAGGATTATATTTTTGTTTCTCATATTAGACTTGTTATAATATAAAGTAATCTCATTAATAGGTAAAGCTTTTCTCACTGATACATATACAGATTCCTCAATAAAATTATATAAAATGTTATTGTTTTCAACAATGTTAGCAATGTTAGCATAGCATTTTGTATAAAAATAAACATAAATATTATATATAAATATTTCAATATCTGTCATATCAATAAATTCATTTATTTGATCTTGATCTATATGTATATTAGAGAACAATATTAAGATATATGCTTTCATAACTGCATGGAACAATGATTTAATATTTATTGAACATAATTTTAAGCTAGCATTAATGTCGTTTTTAATGTCATTAAATTTACTTTTGAGGAATGATCCTGATATTTTCTTAAATTGTTCAATTAATTCTGAATCCTTAAACAGCATAATAACATCGTTATATATGATTGGTTTAATTACTTCCAATAAAACAAACATAAATTCATTATCTTTAAGACATGCTATCATTTTATTATATAATTATGTTAGATCTTATTTATAATCTTTTTTAATCTAGATTCGATAATACTTTTATCTTCTGTTTTATCTATTTTTAACAATAAATCAAGTAGTCTAATATCAACTTTATCTTTGTAGCTATTTATTGTTTTAGATAATTCTTTAATTTTATTCATAGTTATATAATGATAAATCAAATGATTGATTAAAAATATTTCATCATTTGATTTGTTCCCAATGACTTCTTTTAATAACCTAATATTTTTTTTATTAATGTTTTTGATTGAAGCTTTGTTAAGGTCACCGCTGAATCTTAATTCTAATCCATTAATTTTATTATCTGATAATTTGTATGAAGGATATACACAGGATAAAAATCCTCTAATGTTTTGAAAATACCAATTTTGATTAGTATATATTTTCCTATCTATAACATCACTAATGGATAATATATCTGATATATCTAATATATCTTTTTCAACAATATTATTTTTATAAATGTAATTTTCATATATCATTAATGGTTGTAGTACTTTTTCTGAATCATGCATTTGCATTATATATTCATATCCTTTAAACTCTGAGTTGATTAATATTTCTATAGAGTCGTAGAGTTCATGAGATATACTATCCTTAATAATATTATTTTCTATACAATTTATGTATTCAGATTTTAATAAATTGTTATTTGTACAAGATTCTACACACAGATCTAACAATGTAAATAATTTATTATTATTTGATTCTGATAAATGTATTAATTTATTTATTATATTTTCATCTTCCAAATAAATATTTTTATCATTTAAGTATTTTTTAACGTATACATAAACATCATCATAAGTTGGAATATTGAACTCATAAGATATTGATTGATTCTTTAGTACATTAATCAGTTTTGAATGGATACCATTAGTAATAAAAATTATAGGAAAACATTTTAATTTATTATTTCTTTTATGTAAATTGATTATGTATTTTCTTTTTGTTGGAAGAGTTATATTTTCAACATTGGAAAATACAAGTGCAAATTTTTTATTAGTTAATTTTGAACATACATTATTTGAAAATATATTATAGTCTTCATCGATGTCATCTGTCTTACAATCCTTCAAGATATTTGGATTGATGTTTTTGGGAATATAATTATATTCTTTTAATATGGAATTTATTATGTCAACTTTATTTATGCTTTCTGGTCCTGACACTATTATACTCATAGCAAGGGGGATGCTAGCCGTACCGAGGGGGTTAGTTATATCACCAACAGCCGTAGCAGGGCTACCAGCTACATTTGCCATTAATTGAGATTCATTTTGTTTGCAAGTTTTTTTAGATTTTTCATTTTTTGAATTAATAAAATTAAGATTGTCTAACCATAGCTTAATTTTATTAATTTCAATATTATTAGTTATAAATATCATATATAATTTTGATCTAATATTTACTTCTATAATAATATAAAAATATCTAAATTACTGTATATAAATAACTATGGTAAAAGATATGCGAAGTAAAGAAATCCTATCTCGATATCTAAAGTTACTTTTTGAATCTTCAGATTTTCATGAATCAATGAATAAAATTAGAGACATTGTTAAGGATGATGAGGTTGCTAATTATGTCAAGTATAAGTTTTATCAGAGACTTCATCTTATTGATAAGGAATGTAAGAAAATTATTAATTATTTTAATACCAATAATTTTACAGATTATAATTATAAACTACATGCGCTGAAGGATAAGCTTCAAAAAGACCATGATATTACAGATTATGAATTTAAGTTTCTTACTAAACACTTTCATAGTTTGATGTTTGGTAAGGATAAGGTTAAAGAGATGAATGAGACAAATGTAATGAGAATTTTGGGGAAGAATGCTGTTGCGCTCAAAGATAGGTATAAGAAGGATTCAGATGAATTTAAGGAACTACAAAAGATCCTGAAGCTTTATGTTCAAAGCAAGGAAACACATGCCCAAATCTTCAAACAAGGTATCCAATATAATGACTGTGATGCAAGGTCTCTTATGGGACAGAGAGATTTTACCAATAAAATATATCTTCCTAATGAACATGTGCACCCAATTCTTTTTGCAATGTTTATCCCTAAAATTACTATCTTTGAAGAAGTTTTTCTATTTTCTAATCTACCAAGAATTATTAAGAACACATACAATGGAGATCTGCCTGAACCTGGTCCAGACAAAGTTCTTTTCAACATTCTGACCAAAGATCCATCAGATGTTGTATGTGATAATGAGTCAATTATTACAGATCTTAATTATAGAGCTCAGCTTCAAGCAACTTTATGGAAATCTGTATTGTATATGCGTAATGGTGTTCCAACACATGAATTATATAAAGAATTTATGGATCTTATTGATGTATGTAGATTAAATAAGTATGATACACCTGATCTTGTTTATGGTAATCATGATGGTGTTGTACTAAAACGTCTATTTAGTTCGTTTGCATTTTCACCAACAACAGTAACCACTATGCCTTCTATGGAGAACCCTTCAAATGGTAATGTATCTACATACGTTGCTAATCCATATGCTTATAATCAAATTGTTGCTAAAAGAACAAAGATCCCTATTATTCATTTAACTGTTATTGCAAATGAACCTTTAAGAGCTGTTGGAGTATCCGCTTCTGGTCAAGATGACATTAGAGATCTATATCATCATCCTCAATTTTTCAATAATCATGGTACGATTGTAAAACGACAAACAAAATTAGAGCATAGTGAAATTGTACTTGTCTATCATGTTAACCGTAAGGCACATCATGTCGGGTATGATTCTATTATGACTAATTCTGTCCATACGAATTATCCTATTTCGGCTCAGTTGGAAAAGATTAATACTACTGTTATTAATATCCCGTCAGAGTTAAATTTAAATGGAAAGGGATTTAAGCTTCGCTCTGCTGTCTGTACAAATGTAGGCACGTATAGAGGCCATACTAACATTGCATTGGGATCATATGCTATTGTTTTGGATTGCTGTAATGATTCTGGTGATGATAGTAAAGCTATCATTTTTGATCCCGAATATAATAATACAGATCATAATAGAATGGATAGGGATAAGCATACTATTGAATATGATAAAGAATCTATTTTTATTAAAAAATTTGACTATTATAAAAAATTTTTATTGCAACATTCAACTATTCCACAAACTGGAGGGACGAATGATGAGGGGGCGGATGATGCGGCGGAGGCGAAGAAGCAGGGGGAGAAGGCGGTGGATGCGGGGAGCAATGCGGCGGTGGAGGCGGCGGCGAAGAATGCGGAGAATGCGGCGAGGGATGCGGAGAATGCGGCGGGGGATGCGGAGAATGCGGCGGGGGATGCGGAGAATGCGGCGGGGGATGCGGAGAATGCGGCGGGGGATGCGGAGCATGCGGAGGATTGGATAGTGAATAACTTGATGACGAATAAGAGGACGGATGTGGAAAAAATGGTATCAGAAGCGATGAATCATGTGTCAGATAAGATGAATGAGGTGAAGAATAGGGCGAAGAGTGCGAAGAGTGCGAAGGAACTCACGAAGACTAAAGCGACGGAGGCGGCGGAGGCGGAGGATGCGGCGAAGGCGGCGGCGGCGGCGGCGAGAGAGCCGAGGGAGGCGGAGAGGGTGGCGGCGGTGGCGAGGGCGGGGGTGGCGAGGGAGAGGGCGGAGAGAATGGTGGTGAAGGCGGAAGAGGCGGTGGTGAAGGCGGAAGAGGCGGTGGTGAAGGCGGAGAGAATGGTGGCGAAGGCGAAGAGAATGGTGGCGAATGCGGAAGAGGTGGTGGCGAAGGCGGAAGAGGCGGGGGGGAGGACGAGGAGGGTGTCGGATCTGGGGGTGAGGAAGCCGGATTTGGAGCCGAGGGCGGCGGCGAGGAGGGGGTCGGATCCGGAAGAGGAGGTGGCGAGGAGGGGGTCGGATCCGGAGGTGAGGACGGAGGAGAGGACGGGGACGGAGGTGAGGGCAAGGGCGGAGGTGAGGGAGAGGGCGGGGAACCAGAGGAATGCGGCATCGAAGGCGGCGAGCTCAACACACGGAGCTACAACAGACTCGACTCAAAGCCATACACATAAAAAAAATTATTTTGATTTTATCAAAAATAATTTGGTAAAAAATTCAAATAAAGAGAATATAAATACTTTCTTTAAAAGTATTACATGTCAAGATTTCTATGCATCATCTATAATCAAACCAATTATGGATGCTGACAAAAGCAATAATTTGATGACTGTAATATCAAAGATAATACCAGATATTGATTTTAAAAGTAGATACCAACATAAAAATGATAAACAGATTTTTGAAAATTTTTTAGATTTATATTTTAGATTTTTCTTTGAAAAGATTACAAATACAAATATAGATATGAATCGATATTCTGAAAAAAAAGATATCATTTCATATTTTAATGAAATTTTCATATATAATATTAACTCAATTATAGATAATGAAATGTATAATAGTTATCATGATAATTCATCAGTCATCACAGGTGGATCTATATCCACACCATCAAAATTCAACATTAATAGACAAGACATCAGAATTTCTGGAGGGAACCCCATGACTTCCCCATATGGCGGAATATACGATCAAGATATTGAAGAATTATCCAAAAAATGTTCTATCCTCATCTATCAAGAACAAGATGATATCGAACGAGTAAAAGCTTCTAAATTTGACAATCAGAAAAACAAGTATAAGTATAATGTAATTTATTAAAAAATAGATGAACAATTAATTTAATGGATAAAATTACTTTTATAGATTTTTCTTATTTCATATTTTATAGATATTATGCTATCAAAAGATGGCAGCAATATAGAAAAGAAATAACATCTACAGATTTTCCTTATTTAATATATCACCGTAAATTTGTTTCAGTATTAAAGGAATTTAGTAATGAAACAAATTATCTTTACCTGGTTAAAGACTCACCTTCATGGAGAAAAGAATATTTTGAAAACTATAAATCTACAAGAAAACATAATAAAGAAATTGATGATGTTTTTAACTATACATACAACAGTATTTTAAACAATAAAGATAATATAAAATATAATATTATCCAAATTGATCATCTAGAAGCAGATGATATTATAGCTGTAATGTCTAATAAATTATGTAATAAATATTCAGTTACAATAGTATCAGAGGATAAAGATTACTATCAAATCTTAGATCCCGATAAAGATATTAAGATTATTAACATAAATAAAAAAGAACATTTATTTGATAAATCTAAATCTAAACAATTTTTATTGGAAAAAATATTATATGGAGATAAATCTGACAATATCCCTAATATTAGAGTGGGAAGAAATAAAAAAAAGCTGTTAACAGATCCTCTATTATTAGAAAGTATGATGACTAATAATAAAGAATTTAAAATTCAGTTCGAACTGAATAGAATGCTAATAGATTTTGATTATATATCTAAAAAATATATTAATCAAATTGAAAAAGAAATTATTAGATTAAATCTTTAGATATTAATTACATATTAAACTTTACTTTTGTCCGAACCTACATTTACTCCCTTTACCCCCCTTTACTCCCGCTTAGTCATATGATACTACAAAATCATATGGTTTTAAATTTCTAGTGTTATTAACGTTCTTTGGTAGATCTATTAATTGTCTGGGATTATTAATCTCTTTTATATATTCAACTTTTTGTTTTACCATTCCAATGACAGCAGGTTTAATTTCCTTGACAGTTTTACAGTCTAGTGAATATACTTGATGTTTAACGTTTGTAGTTTTAAATTTAGAATGATTTTTATATATATGAAGCATAACTATCAATAAATCTTCTGATGTCTGATGGTTAATTTTAATATTTGTTTCTTTAAATACTTCCATTATTAATTTTTTGTTTATAAGATCAATATTCTCTTCTGAAAAGAATGTCAGTTCTAATGGACCTTGATTACATGGAAGTATTCTTAAATTCTTTTCTATAAATATTTCAGTATTAACTTGATTATTCATTGGCTATATTATCGGGCATATTAAATAATATTTTTTGATTAATTCCCCAATTTATGTTTTTATCCCTTAGTACTAAATCTGACATTATACAACACATTGTATAATCCATATTATGGGCTTGAATAATATCCGCGTCTTTAATTTCAGCTATTACCATATTAATTACTTGATCTGTTATAGTTAATATCTTGGTATTGTTAATAGTTATACTTGTTATCGATGGTGCTTTATAAGCATTTCTTCTAGAGATAAATGTATCATAAATTACTTTATTTTCACCAATATCTTTTGAAGTTTGTATCTCTCCAGTAATTCTGTTAATTGTTTCAATGTATAGATCTAATGTTTTCATCATTAATTATTGAGGTGATGTATTCTTTTAATTAAGCAATAACTAAATTTTATTACAGATCTATTTACTGTTTTTATATTCTAGCTTTTTGTAAAATGAATATAATAGGTCTAGTAACTGGTACAAGCATTTTAATCAAGAATAATACATTATCTATTTTATTCTTATCAATCACAGCTATTAATTTTTCTAATTTTTCTTGATTAATTCCTTCAGAAAATAATTCCATTATTTTATTCTCATCTAGTTTTTTTAATTCTTCAATAGAGTGTATAGTAGTATTGTCTATATCTAAAATATTAGAAATTTCTTCATTGCTTAATATTAGAATAAATAGATCTATTAAACTATCCTTACTAAAATTTTTTTTTAGTTCTTCTATAGATTCTTTGATCTTTTGATCTCCTGCCACAATAGTTATCATTTTTGATATTTTTGCAGCTTGACGTACCTTTTCTTTAATAGCATCAGTTAGTCCTACTCCTCCTCCATCAAAAATGTAACCATATTCATTAAACATTTTTGATCCAGAAACTTGCTTGTGTGTAGCAATCGGATCCCTATAATTATTATTAATCGGTCCAGAATATCTACTTTTATATCTATGCATATATAACTTATAGATATATTAATAAATATTAATAAATTTAATAGATATTAAGTTGAACTATATAAATTATACGTTTCCTGAATAGATTGCTGATCCATCTTTGGATTAGGACTAGTCATAATATTTACTTCTTTATTAACAGGATAATCCCTCAATGCATTCATATGAACATCAATCTGACTTATACTTTTAGTTGGACTACTTACTAAAATTGTAAAGATAGGTGGTGATTGTTCATTAATATTTGTTACAAGCGCCCAAATGAACTTATCATATCTTTCTTGATACACAATTAATCTACCTCTGTATGAATTTGCATTATCTTTTAATGGGTATAAAATATAATCTCTTTCCTCTACTGTTAAATATGTACCAATTCTTGGATGTAAAAATTCTGAAAAATTTTCAAATAATATTTTTTTCAAATCACAGTCATTTGCATCTCTATCTTTTTCACAAGATGTAAATATAGATTTAATAAGTCTGAGAACAGAATCTAACTGAATAGAAGCGGTTTGAACCTTTAAATACGTTGTAAAGTTATCAGGATCAACCATCATAGCAAATTGTTTAAATATATTTCTTTTTATTGTATTCCTATCAAATCTATTATCTTTAAAAATATCTCCATATATTTTATATTTGTATTCAGATTCAGTATGATTGAACCTAATATTTTTATCCTTGTTAAACTTTGAATCTATTAACAATAGATATCCTGTATTTTTGATATGATAAGCTATATTATTAACTTTATAGATCCATAAACCAACATTATTATTAGCTTCATAATTGATATTTTTAATGTATAAATTATCTTTCATATTAAGATCAGATATATACATATTATTCTCCTGTAAGACACAGAATGCATATGTAAGCTGGAACAATATAGACTTCCAAACATCCAGAGAATATTGACCATTATTAATCATTTGTTTAATATTTCCATCTCCTAATTTATACCTAATACTAATCCATTGAAGAAAACTTTGCGTAGCAGCTTCCGTCATTACAATCAAACAAATCTGAGAATCATCTTGATCCCTGATCAAAGCTTCTGTTTCATTGTCGTGGATTTTAATACTCTCCAAAATCTTCCAATCTAATTTAGATTTTGTATCTATTTTATACAAAATAGGACAAATAAAGTTAGGAGATACCTTTAAATTCATAATATTATTTCTTACCCAATCATAGTATCTGACATCTCGCCAAACATCAAATTCTTCATTATTGAATTCTTGTATCATTAATTTATTAACTTTATAAATTCTGATATTAAGTTCCATTGAATTCTTTGCTAACATAACTTTATCTTTTTCTTTGTCGAATCTAATTGGATACCCTGCTTTGTATATAATAAAATTCTTAGGAAGATCTTTATATGGATGATCTTTTGAATATGGATTAATTTCAAGTAATTTAATGTACGAAAGAAAACTATCCTCATGAGCAGATCCCGTAATTTTCATCTCTTCGCCATCCCTAACCTTGATAAGTGAATTTCTTATAAATTCAATTAATGTTAATCTTTCTTCTATCGTAACTGCACTAAGTACCCTTGGTTTGTCCGGAAGAATATCTTCATATATCCTCCTAACTGCAGAGTAATTTTCGAATGGATTAGACAAACTAATATTATATATCTTCTGGATTGGAGGTTGTTGAGCATAATATGGAATATTTGGATCTAATATATTAGTATAGTTAGATCCACTTTCGTTAAACTGTAAATTATGTGGTATAAAAAACTTGCTGACAGTTTTAGTGTTAGATTTCTTTTTACCATTTTCTATAGATTTAACTTTATTATATTTCATTTCATCGCTATCAAATGGACTATTTATACTTTTTCTGTCTTCTAAAACATCAGATTTTCTATTAATCACACTATCAAAATTATTGGGTTTATCAATTTCTACTTCAACGTTATATTTTTCATCATCTCTATTTAAATCTTTACCATTATAATCATCAACTTGATGTTTATTTTTATTATAAATTTTTATTTTGTCATAAATATCAGTCTTTTTAAGATCACCCAATTTTTTATCTTCTTCCCCAATTTTATTACTTTTACTATTCAAAACTGTATTATATTTACCAGTTTTTTCACTATCACTGACATAACTATAATCAATTTCTTTTATGTCATCCATATCTTTTTTCTTTTTATTATTTATATCATGACTACTGCTATCGCTATTACTAACACTGCTAATTCCACTGCTGCTAATTTCAAGATTATTTTCATTATCGCTACTATCACTTATGACATTATCAACAATATTATTTTTATTATTAGCGGTCTTGATATTGATACCCATTGCATTATTTTTAGATTTATCATTTTTAACACTACTATTGCTACTTGAACCTGCAACATTATTTTTAGTCTTACTCTCTATTGAGGGCTTAGTCTTGATCTCATCGTCACTGCTCGCGCTGACAACATTATCTACAACATTATTTTTAGTCTTATTTGCCATTAAGGGATTAGTCTTGATCTCATCGTCACTGCTCGCGCTGACAACATTATTTTTACCATTTTTAATTTTATGATTAACATAAATATTATTTTTATCCTTGACGTCACTACTACTACTACTACTACTACTACTACTTGAGCTAATAACGTTGTCTATAATATTATTTTTATTGTTAACTTTATTATTAAGATCATTGCTGCTACTTGAACTGATAATATTATCTATAACATTATCTTTATTATTAATGTAAATATTATCTTTATTTTTATCATTCATATAAGTATTATTTTTAATGTTGTTATTTTTGTTAATTTTTTCACTATCACTACTTACATCAATAATATTACCAACAATATTTTTATTAACTTTATCGCTACTGCTACTTGCACTAATCACATTGTCAACAATATTATTTTTGTTTTTATTATTGACAATGTTATCAATTTTGTTTTTATTGGTTTTCACATCTTTCACATCTTTAAGATCTTTCCCAGCTTTAACATCTTTGCTGGCTTTAACATCCTTCCCAGCTTTAACATCTTTCCCAGCTTTAACATCTTTCCCAGCTTTAACATCTTTCCCATCTTTCCCAGCTTTAACATCCTTCTTTTCTTTCACCTCTTTGCTATCTTTTTTAGTTTTATTATTTGTATTAATATTGTTGTTCATAATGCTGTTACTACTCGCACTAATAACATTATCAACAGTATTTTTGTCGTTTTTATTTTTATCTTCTATCTGTTTTTTTCTGGACTTGTTATTTTCATCAATATTATTTTTAAGATTTGGTTGATTAGAATTGAAAGTTATAACATTTTTGTTTATATTATCATCTTTAGGTGTAATGATAGAGTTAGTTTCATGATTTAATATACTTTTGTCAATAATATTGCTGAAAAAATAATAGTCGTGTAAATTGTCTAGATCTAGATCACCATTAAATAATGATGATTCGTCAAGTAATTTTTTATCCATATTTTTATATAATTCATCCTTAATTGATAAATTTAAATTTTGATTATCTCTTAAATTTATAAAAAGAACATATAAATCTGTAAATAGACTTGTATTTTCAGTGTAATTCATTTTTCGTTTTGATGAAAGTTTATATACTCTGATATTGTTTTTAAATGAAATGTTATAATGAAGTCCAAGTTTTTTTCGTATATGATTTAATGTGATTAATATTTGAAACAAAATTTCTGGCTTTGAGATATCTTTTATATCGTTCAATATTTGCGACTTGTATTGCTTCTTGATGACAACACAAAATGTATCTGACAATTCTTTTTTATCTAGATTTAACTTGGATACAATGGTATCAGAATCTTTAGATGTAAATTGTTTCCAAACCATTTTTTGGATATTAGTATGTTGATTAATTTCAGAGTTATGTATACTAGAATAAATTATTTTGTTCCTGATTTCTAGATCATAAATTATATCATCACTTTTGATCTTTATGTATCTAATTTTATTTATGTCGTTGAGTTTGTCGGATAATTTAGAACAATTTTCAATGATTTTATTGAAATTCATATACTATTATCTATATACTAAATATTAAAATAGAGTTATTGAGTATCATTTTTAATTAAATTCATTAATTGTATCATGCAGGCTTCAAAATGAATGATTTGTCTTGTACCTTTATTTATCCTTCTGCTATAGGTAGAAATTATATTAGATATTTTATATTTCATTTCTAGATCATCAAACATGTTAATAAATCTAATCAGTAATCTAGACATTATTATCTCTATTTTTATGTTGGAAACAAATAAAATATAAAAGTTTTTTCGTATTTTGATAACAATAGTATTAATAGCATCACAATTAATATTTACAACTAGAGATACTATTTTATTGATAATTGTATCATAATTAGTATTAATAATGATATTATTTTGATAAAATGATAGCATCCATATACAGATATTTAAATGAGAAAGATTTTGGGGATAAATAGTGGTATAATTATTATCAATTATCTCTGAAATATCATCGTAGCATATGTCAATGTTTTCCTCGATTGATATATATGATAGCATTTGACCAATATCAAATCTAGATATTTTTGGCACCTTGATCACATTACAACAGGCAACAATATCGAAATGAATATTTACAATATTGTTGCTCAATAATAAAAAATTACAGATATTAATATATTTATCAATTAATTGTTTTAAATATATCTGTGTGGATAAAGTAAATTCATCTAAATTCATGATAATAATGGTTTTAATCAATCTGCTATCATACATTGTGTTAATATTTTGATCCTCTATAAAATCAGTTATAACTTTTTGTAACATAATTAAATTGGTTGAATTATCATTTGGTTTAATTATTATATAGTATATAGATTGCTCGACATTAATGTCTTTTTTTATATTTGTTAATGTTGTTATTGAATATGTGATAATATTCTGTCTAGGATTTTTATATAAATAATTTAACAAATCTAGAATTATTGTATCCTGATTTGTTAGATTAGTAACTATAACTTTCTGATTGGAATATTTGAATATGTCATTCAAGATGTTGATAATAGAAGTATAGTGATCTAAATATTTAAAATATTTTGAATATTTATCTATAATAAACATAACAGATATAATATCTAGTACTGTATATTTATTAAATATTTTACATTCTTATTTATATAATAAGATATGGATAAAATTATAGATATTTTCTATGATAGACTTGTGCGAAATAATCAATTATTTACGGGTAAAGATTCATTATCCAATTATGGCGATATAATAAGCTATGCTCCATTTTTAAAGAAAATATTCTTACAATACATTTATATTGCAGATTATTTCACAGAAAATAAATCTTTAATATCACAAGATCAGTTATTACTAGATAATATTAAAACA